>UMIY01047382.1_pt1 | contig 48919 bp, 39 predicted proteins | sample 1965921 | NCBI WGS metagenome assembly UMIY01 (sample SAMEA4836134, study PRJEB28245) | human gut metagenome | biome: gut microbiome; material: fecal sample | place: Denmark | collected 2008
GAATTTTATTTTGATTTTATTCCCTATGGGAATTGCGCTTTCGGCGAAGCCTTTCTGATTTTTTAAGATTACTTTCTCTTTTCGGCGTTTGCAAGGATATCTGCAAGCGAAGTGGAAACGGAACCGCCCTCGCTCCAATTGCTCACCTCGCCGTCTTCCCTTCTGGGTGCGCGGCTGCGACGGGGCCTCTCTTCGCCCTCCTCGCGGGGTGCGCGGGGCTTGCGCTCGGCTTCGGGAAGAAGTGCCTTAATGGAAAGATTCATCTTCTTCTTTTCAACGTCGAGGGCAACTATCTTTGCATCTACTTCGTCGCCTACGTTAAGCACGCTCGCGGGAGTTTCTATTCTCTCGTTGCTTATCTGCGATACGTGAACGAGACCGTCGATGCCTTTTTCAACCTCAACGAACGCGCCGAAGGATACGAGCCTTACAACCTTACCGTGAACAACGTCGCCAACCGCATATTTTTCGGCTGCAAGGTCCCAGGGCTGGGGTTGAAGCTGCTTATAACCTATGGAAACCTTCTTGTTCTCTTCGTCAACTTTGAGAACGAGGAAGTTGTAAGTTTTGCCTATCTCCAAAACGTCGGTAACGTTCTGAATACCCGTCCAGGAAAGGTCAGAGATGTGTGCAAGGCAGTCGAAACCGTTTACGGAAACGAACGCGCCGAAGGAAGTTACCCTTTCAACCTTGCCTTCAACGGTGTCGCCAACGTGAATGTTTGCAAAGAATTCCTGCTCTTTTGCGGCCTTTGCAGCTTCACGAGCATCCCTTTCCTCTTGAAGGATAACGCGCTGGGAAGCAATTATCTCTTTCCTTCTGGAATCTTTCTTTATCTCCAAAGCGCGCAGTCTTAAAGTTTTGCCAACGTACTTGGAAAGGTCTTTAACGTAACCGGGACGGATTTCTTTTGCGGGAACGAACACCTGATAGGTACCCATATTGCCGGTAAGGCCGCCCTTGTTGAAACCTGTGCAGGTTACGGTGAATTCCTTGCCGTCTGCAATCTCTGCGCTCTTGGCTTCTTCCTCTTGGAGGAGCTTTATCATCTTCTGGGAGAGCTTTATAGGAGGCTTAACGTCCACAACGAGCAGTTCAATCTGTTCGCCTACCTTGTCGGCGTAGTCGGCGGCGCTGTATGCTTCGCAGTCAAGCTCGTCTTTGCTTAAAAGAATTTCGGACTTTGAGAAAGGCAAAAGAATTTTGAGGCCTTCGTCCGTAGCTTCCGAAATGGTAGCCTTGACAATCTGACCTTTCTTGAACTTCGACTCGCTGTCTATCTTGGCAACTACTGCGTCCATAGGGTTTGCAGGAACTTCTTCCTTAACCTCTTGGGCGGGCGCTTCCTCTGCCGCTGCCTGCTCCTGTGCGGGCGCCGTAACTTCCGCTTCTTCGGAAACTGCCTCTGCTGCGGGTACTTCCGCTTCGGTTACGACTTTTTCTTCTTCGGCAGACTCGGTTGCCTTAACTTCTGTGCTAACTTCTTCCATCTTTAAAAGAACCTCCCGGGTTTGGGCATCCGGGGTTGATGCCCCTGTAACGATACCTACATTTGAAAATTTTTTTAGTTGAGCGTAGTCGAAATCAGTTGCGTTTGCAAGCCTGAATACGTGCGCGCACCTGCGCGAAGCAATTTCAAACAGCTTGTTCGTGTTGCTGCTGTTCAATCCGCCTATTACAAGAACCGCGTCGCACCCGGAAGCAATTTTTTCGGCTTCCGACTGACGTCCTATAGTAGTATAACAAATTGTTTTAAAAACGGCAACTGTTTTTTCACGCTGTTTTTTTATATTTTCTATTATTTTTTCAAATTTTTCTACCGAAAAGGTTGTCTGGCTGACAACACAGACCTCTTTTCCCTCAATGTCGGGAAGAGGCGAATCGGGCGAATTTATGACATACGCGCTGTTGCCGCACCATCCCTGCAACCCTATAACTTCGGGGTGTGTGGGTTCGCCCGCAATTATTATCGTCTTGCCCAGGGCGTACTGTTCGCTCACTATTTTCTGCGTCTTGCGCACAAATCCGCAGGTACAGTCGGTCACCTTTATTCCGCGCCTTTCGCACTCGCCGTAATAACTTTCGGGCACGCCGTGCGAACGGAAAATAACAGTTGCGCCGCGCGGAATTTCGTCGAGGCTTTCAACGCACCTTACACCCCTTTCGGCAATGGCGTTCATAACCTCTTTGTTGTGTATTATTTCGCCGAGGACGTAGGTATTGCTGCCGTCCGCGTTCATCGCAGCGTCAACAGCATAGCGCACGCCGCGGCAAAACCCGCTGTTTTTGGCCAGAATTACCCTCATTCGGTTACCTTTTTCTTCTTTTTGGAGTTATGAATTTCAATCAGCTCTTTGCGCATATCAATCATTGCGTCGCGCAGCCGCTTTTCGCACTCGGCAACGTCCTCTTCGGTGAGTTTTTTGCCGTAATATTCGGTGAACTCTATGGGCGCGCCGTAATATACGCGCGACATTCTGAAAAGTCTGGGCTTGCCCATCTGCACAATCGGTATTATAGGTGTTTTTGTCTTTATGGCAATTGCCGCAAAACCGCCGTGGAAAGGAAGCATATCGACGTTATCTTTGTTTCGCGTGCCCTCGGGGTAGATGAGTATATTTTCGCCGTTTTTAATGCACTTCATTGCCTGCATTATGGCCTTTACATCCCCGCCCGAGCCGTCGCGGCTTACGGGTATGCACCTGCATTTGTTGCAGAACCAGCGCAAAAAGGCGTTGTCCCACAAATCTTTTTTTGCCATAAAGCGCACGGGCTTTTTCATCGCCGTTGCAGGATACATTACGTCTATCATACTGAAATGATTGCAAAGCAACACGTAAGGCCTGTCTTCATAGCTTTTTACGGCATCGTGCCTTTTATAGGGTAAAAATATCCTGAGTACCTTTGCAACAAAACGGAGAAAAGCAAACCAACGCACGAAGGCTCTGTCCGCCCGCTCCTGTTTCTTTTTCTCCTTCTCAATTTCCCTGTCGGTATTTTTGCTTTCCATATTCAGATTTTTTCCTGTATTTTATTCTTTATAAATCCAACCGCCTGTTCGGGCGTCATATCGGAAGTATCGACCACAACGGCATCTTCCGCGCACTTCAACGGCGCTATTTCGCGCTCGCTGTCCCTCTTGTCGCGCTCTTTGATTTCCCGCAATATGCTTTCATACGAAACGTCGTAGCCCTTTGCCCTGTCTTCTTCGTACCTGCGCTTTGCGCGCACCTCCGCCGAGGCGGTCACATAAAATTTATGCTCGCAGTTGGGAAGAACGTTCGTGCCTATATCTCTGCCGTCCATCACGCACGACATCGTTGCCGCAATTCGCCGCTGCATTTCGACCATCTTGCGCCGCACGCAGCCGAACGCCGAAACCTTGGAGGCAAGCTGCGATATTTCGGGGCGGCGGATATCTTCCGATACGTCTTTCCCGCCGAGCATCGTAACCTGCCTGCCGCCTGAGTACTCTATTTTCAGGTCGATATCGTCCATCACCGACTTAACAGATTTTTCGTCCGAAAGGTCGGCGCCCCTGTTCACGCATTCGAGGGCACAAGCCCTGTACATAGCGCCCGTATCGAGGTAGAGAATATTGAGTATTTTTGCAAGATTCTTCGCAGCCGTCGTCTTTCCGCTGCCTGCGGGGCCGTCGAGGGCGATTACAAGCTTCCTGGTCAAATCGCGCCTTAAATTCACGGCGTCGCGCAGATATACGGCGACGGGCGGATTTTCCGTTTCGGCAAGAATCATTACCCTTATGCAGAGGGGAAGCGAGCCCTCTATCTGCGGCTCTGCCGAAGAAAAGAGCGCGCAGCCCGCAAAACCTGCTTCGCGCGCGGCCTTTGCAGGGTAAAACGACCTTATGTCGGAAGTGCTGGAAAGCATTATACAAACTATTTTATCGGCCGAAAGGCCGTTCTTTGTGCTGATTTCTTCAAGCAACTCCTTTACCGCACCCCTTATCTCTTCGGGAGTATCGGCCGCCACGGTAGTTGCGCCGCGAATGGCTTTCATACATTCCTCCGTTAAATTATTTATTTTACAGAGCGCAGATTTGCGCGCAATTGTTTATATAGCACAGATTAGTGCGCAAAATGGCAAATTTACAAGGTCTGCCGATTTTCAGGCAGCCTTTTTTTACAGGCTGAATTCAGTCGAACAAACGACGCAATTAGTCATCGGCCTGCGCCGCCGCGCGTCCCGCCACGTAGCCCGTTGAGAAAGCTATCTGCAAGTTGAAACCGCCCGTAAAAGCATCACAGTCGAGCACTTCGCCGCAGAAATACAGCCCCTTCACAATCTTGCTCTCCATTGTCTTGGGGTTGACCTCTTTCAGGCTGACTCCGCCGCTCGTCACCACGGCCTCTTCAAAGCCGCGGAGCGACAGATAAAGCATATCAAAATTTTTAATATTTGTCAACAGCGACGCACGTTCGGCGCGCGTTATTGAGTTTACTTTTTTATCGGGCAAAATGCCGCATCTTTCAAGCATCGGCTCCACCGCCGACGACGGCAGAAGGCTTTTAAGGCAGTTTGAAATATCCTTATTTTTGTCGGCCTCGAAATCGCGCAGAATACGCGTCTCCAACTGCTCGCGCGAGAGCGCGGGTTTGAAATCAAGCACGAGCTTAACACCGTCGGGCGACAGCCTGTTTATGAGGGCACTGGCTGTAAGAATAATCGGCCCGGAAGCTCCGAAGTGCGTAAACTGCATTTCGCCGAACAAATCCTTTAAAAGTTTGCCGCCCGAATACACTTTGAGCCCCACGTTTTTGAGCGAAAGTCCCTGCATTGCCCTGAAATAACTGCCGTTAAGGTTCACGCCGCACAGCGAAGGCACGGGCTTTATCACCGTATGCCCCGCTCTTTCGGCAAAAACATAGCCGTCGCCATCAGAACCCGTTGAAGGATAGCTTTTGCCGCCCGTGCAAACTATGACCTTATCGAAAGAAACCGCACCATTTGTGGTAATTATGCCACACATAGTACTATTCAAAATATCCAAATTAAGCACTTTTGCATTGAATTTTATATTTACGCCGACAGACCTGCAATAATTTTCGAGGCACTTTGTTACGTCGCTGGCCTTATCTGATACGGGAAAGACCCTGTTGCCCCTTTCAGTTTTAAGCCGAAGCCCTCCGCTTTCGAGATGTTCCATCAGCGCGCGAGGGGGAAACGCATATACCGCACCCGTAAGAAACTTCGAGCCGTTTACAACGTGAGAAAGATACTCCCGCTCGTCGCAGTCGTTGGTTACGTTGCACCTGCCCTTGCCCGTTATATATATTTTTTTGCCGCACTTTTCGTTCTTTTCAAAAAGCGTGACAGATGCGCCCGCTTCTGCCGCCGCCCAGGCGGCCATAAGTCCTGCGGCTCCGCCGCCTATTACCGCAATTTTCATTTCTGTGTCCGTTCGTATTTGATTTAATATATTTTACCAGATTTTGCCGATATCTGCAATAAAACTTACGCATTGCAAACAAAAAAATACTGCCGTTGCGCAGATACGCGCATAAAAAAAGACCGCAGCGTTCAGCGGTCTTCCTTTTTCTTATCTGTCGTCTTTTTCCTCTTTTTAAGATTTTTAAAGCCGAGTTTGTTCTTTATAAACCAGTCAATCTTATCGGAATATTTGCACACCAGCCAGAACAGCGCAACCACAGCAGAGATTATGAGCGCCCAGCACAGAATTCCCCACCAGGTCGTAAACGGAATCGTATCGAACGAATATGCCGAAAGCGTTATCGAAAGCGCGCGCGTCACAAAAATCATTACCAGGAAGTATCCCCACGTCATAGACGAAAGTCCCGCAATGAAGCAGAGCACGTCGTCGGGAAAGAGCGGCAAAAGGAACATTATCGAAAGTATGAGGTAGTCCTTACCCTTTATCTTTTTCAGCCATTTATCGAGGTCTTCCTTGCCCACTATCCAGCTTACTACCTTATAGCCCAGCCACCTGCCTATGCCGAATGCCAGAACCGAACCGATGAATATGCCTATGAAGCTGAAAATCGAGCATTTGAGCGGGCCGAACAGCGCAACGCCTGCCATTACGGTGACGGTGCTGGGTATGGGCAATATAACAACCTGCAAAAACTGGAAGAGAATGAATACCCATACCGCCCAATTGCCTGAGCTTTCTATATATTCGCGGAGCGCCTCTATGCTCGTCATATCCTTTATAAAACCCGTCGCGCAGACGGCAAAGAATATGCCCGAAAGTATAAGCAGGCAGACTATCAGGCAGATTGCCAGGCGGTATAAAGACTTGAATTCGAAGATATAAAAAATCAGCGAACACAGCATCACGATGAACATCAGCCCCATAACGAGCGAAACGAGCAAAGTGCGGTGTTCGTTGATAAAATCTATACTGTCGTAGAGCAGTCCGAACACAAACAACGCGCAGGCGGCGGCACAGCCGAATACGACCGCCGAGGCGTTGAGAATATGCATAATTGTAGAACGGACGCTCCCTTTCATAATCTACCCTATGTATATATTATATATGTTTTGTGACTTTTTTATTAAGCGGCCGTGTAATTAAGCAAAAAATTTGACACGTAATGCTTTCAATACGCGCAATACACGGCAAAATTCCGTTTGCCGTTGCAGAATTCAATAAATTGTATACAGCTTATGCAGAACCTTCCGTATTGCCCGCCCTGAAATTCTTCACGGCATCGGTTGCAAGTTTGTCGCAGATGTTGTTATACTCGTTGTCGGCGTGCCCCTTCACTTTATTGAAATTTACCTTGTGCACCTCTGTCAGCACCAGAAGTTCCTGCCAAAGGTCAGAATTGAGCACAGGTTTGCCGTCGGCTTTCTTCCAGCCCGATTTGCGCCAGCCGTAGACCCAGCCGGAAGAAAAAGCGTTTACCGTATAGGCCGAGTCGCTGTAAACATCTACTTCGCAGGGTTGATTGAGGCACTTTAACCCCTCTATCACCGCCGTTATTTCCATACGGTTGTTGGTAGTTTCGGCCTCCGCGCCTGAAATGCGCTTTTCGTAGCCGTTATACATCAGAACGGCACCCCATCCGCCTATGCCGGGGTTTCCCGAACACGCGCCGTCCGTATAAAGAGTAACCCTCTTCATCACTCAGAAAGTTCCTTCGAACGCCTGGTGCAAGCATCCACCGCGTCTTCAACTATTTTGCGGAAGCCCCTGTCTTCAAGCACTTTTACAGCCTCGATTGTAGTACCGCCCTTGCTGCAAACGCGCTTGATAAGTTCGGGAACGGCAACGTCGCTGTTCTGCACCATCTCGGCCGAGCCGATTACCGTCTGCACCGCAAGAACGGTAGCTTCATTGCGCGTAAGCCCCTGCTGTACGCCCGCGTCGATGAGGCTGTCTATGAACATAAATACGTAGGCGGGACCGCTGCCGCTTATGCCGGTTACGGCGTCCATCTTTTCTTCGCGCACGCTTAAAACCGTGCCAAGGCAGTTGAGAACGCCGCTTATGAACTCTATGTCCTGCTGACTTGAATTGAAGTCGGTCATATCCACGCCGATAACGCCGCTGCCTATCGAGCAGGGAAGGTTGGGCATACAGCGCGCAACAAGCGCACTTCTTCCTATCGCCGCCTTGATTTTGTCGCGCTTGACGCCTGCCATAATAGAGATGACTTTTTCGGGAACGGCACCTTCAAGGCTCTCTGCCACGGCCGCGAAACTTTGGGGCTTTACTGCAATAAGAACATACTCGCTGTTCTCAACAAGATATTTATTGTTTGTGGTGCATTGTATTCCAAGGTCGGCAGCCTTGTCGAGCGCCTCTTCTGAGGTATCGCTGACAACAACTTTTTTAGCTCTTAGAAAGTCTGAAAGGACTACCCCTTTAAGTATGGCGTGAGCCATAAATCCGCACCCGATAACGCCTAGCTTAAACAGTTTTTTCATATTTATATCTCCAAAACAGTTGACTAAAATAAGCCTTTATTATATAATCCTATATGTTGTTAAAATTTTTTAGGGGAGTGGCTCAACGGTAGAGTAGCGGTCTCCAAAACCGTAGGTTGCGTGTTCGAATCGCGTCTCCCCTGCCAGCGCCCAAAAACGCCCGATTTTTGTCCACTTTGGCTTAAATTTGGGCGTTTTTTGCTTATTTGCTAACTCTGATTTACCCCAATTTACTCTCATTTGTTAGCAAATTTGTTAGCAAAACATATCCAGCAGTCCTTTAAATGCTGCCAATCTATTTAAGTTTACTATCTTAAAGCCCAAAAGTCAAGAAAAGCGCTGCCCCTTACGCGGACAGCGCTTTTTTCTATTTTTTGCGGTTACGCAAAACTTTCTACCTTTTTGACCTTTGATATAATAGCAAGCCCGCGGGCACAGACTGTGCCCGCGGGCTTGCTATAATTTACGGCAGAAAACGCCTTATTTTTCACTTTACCCTTGCAAAAGTGCCTACCGTTTCGTTGACCGTTTCAACAAAGGCAAAAGTATCGTCGTACTTTTTCAATATATTCCTGAACTCCACAAGCTGCCGCCTGTTTACAACGCAAACAATTACGGTGCGGTCGATATTGCTGTATGCCCCCTTTGCGAGCAACTTTGTTGCCCCGTGGTGCAGTTTGGCAAAAATTTCGGCGTCGATTTCATCGGGATGTGTGGTGACGATAAAAAATTTGTAAGCCGACTTTGAACCTTTGATTATGAAGTTGCCTACAAAGCTCATTAAAAAGCAATACAGCATACAAAGGCAAACAGGCTTGTAATTATAGATAACCTGCCCGTCGTCGCCGATTTCTGTATACACGAAATACGAGGCGATGGCTATTGCGGCGTTTATCGCAAAATTTATCCAGAAGAAATTTAGCGTGGGCCTTTTTACGCTCACGTATTTTGCAATTATATCGGAACCGCCCGTGGAAGAATTGCGGCGGAAGCATATTCCGTATACAAAACCGGCTATCGCACCCGAAATGAGCGCGGGAAAGATGGTATCTACGCCCTGCGCGTCGTATTGGAATACCGAGAGGTCAACCATTCTGAGAACTATCAGAAATACGGAGTAGCATACCGAAAATACTGCCGTTTTTACCGCAAATTCCCTTGTGATAAAAAAGAACGCCAATATGCAGAGCGGCACGTTCACTATCAGCGAAAAATAGCCGAGGTTGAACGACATATGCGAAATATGCTCAATCATCGCGCCTATGCCGCTGAAACCAGACGGTGCAAACTGGTTCTTTACGATAAAAAGTTCGTAATTGAGTGCAAACAGAAAGGCGAGAACTACCATAAGAAGGCAGTCGGGCACATAACCGCGCAGAACGGCGCGCAATTTAGATTTATCCATTGCCATAACTTTTTTCTGTAACCGCCCGCACTTTTATCGGGCAATATGCCGCCTGCCGCTTATTTTGCGGCAGGCGGCACTTACTTTACAATATAACTTATACCATCACGTCGCCCTTGGCGCCGAGAACGGCCTTGTTTTCGGCAAGTATGGGGTCGATTTCGTCAGAAATGAACTCAACCACCTGCGAAGGCGCGCGCCCTATGAAGTTGCGGGCGTCGAGAATGTTGCCGAGGCTGTCTTTTACCGCCGCAAACATATCGTCGGCCTTTATAAGGTCGATGAGGTTGTTGTCGCCGCCCCTCTCCTTCACGTTTCTGCCCGCCTCCATAGAGAGCACGCGGATACGCTCGTGCAGTTCCTGTCTGTTTCCGCCCGCCTTTACACACTCCATCATTATATTCTCGGTTGCCATAAAGGGCAGCTCTGCCGCGATGTGCTTGGCAATTACTTTGTCGTATACGACAAGGTTTTCTGAAACATTCATATAGATGTTGAGTATGCCGTCGAGCGCAAGGAAGGCCTGCGCGTTGACGATTCTGCGGTTTGCCGAGTCGTCGAGCGTGCGCTCGAACCACTGCGTGCCCGCGGTGATTGCGCTGTTCATAGGGAGAGAAATGACAAACCTTGCGAGCGAGCCAATGCGTTCGCTGCGCATAGGGTTGCGCTTGTAGGCCATTGCCGAAGAACCTATCTGGGACTTTTCGAAAGGTTCCTCAATCTCCTTCATATTCTGCAAAATTCTTATATCGTTGGAGAACTTGTAGGCGCTCTGCGCTATCTGCGAGAGCACGCACAATACGTTGTAGTCGAACTTTCTGGGATAGGTCTGGCCCGTTACGCCGTAAACCTTTTCAAAGCCCATCTTTTCCACCACTTTCTTTTCGAGCGCCTTTACCTTGCTCTCGTCGCCGTCGAAGAGCTCCATAAAGCTCGCCTGCGTGCCGGTGGTTCCCTTTACGCCGCGCAGTTTGAAACTTGAAAGAAGATTTTCAAGGTTGCGGTAGTCCATTTCCAAATCTTGGAGCCACAGCGTGGCGCGCTTGCCTACGGTTGTAAGCTGAGCGGGCTGCAAGTGCGTAAAGCCGAGCGTGGGCAGGTCTTTGTATTTGAGCGCAAACGCACGGAGCTTGTCCATTACGTTTACAAGCTTGTTCTTTATGATGCCGAGCGCGTCGTACATTATAATAAGTTCGGAGTTACAGTCAACGAAGCAGCTGGTTGCACCGAGGTGAATGATGGGCGCCGCAGACTTTGCCTGGTCGCCGAATGCCTTTACGTGCGCCATCACGTCGTGGCGCACCTGCCTTTCGTACTGCGCAGCAACGTCGAAATTTATATCGTCGGCGTATTTCTTCATCTCGTCGACCTGAGCCTTGGTTATGTTGAGCCCGAGTTCCATTTCAGATTCGGCGAGCGCTATCCACAGCTTGCGCCAAAGTTTAAAGCGCTTGTCGTCCGAAAAATTTTCGCTCATCTCTCTGCTTGCATAGCGGGTTATAAGGGGGTTTTCGTATACGGAATTGTCTGCCATATAAATCTCCAATTAAAATTTATCGTAAGTTGAAATTATTCTCTGTTCTTTGTAAGTGCGTGCTTTATGCCGATAAACGCAAGCGCGCCAAGCGATATAAAGGAATTCAGCCCGCCGACTGCGAGGATTATTATGCCCGCCAGCACGCGCGCTCCCCTGTCGTCCGCCGAGGCGGGCAGGTCAATCGCCGTAAAATACACACCCAGCCCCACGGCAAGGCATACGATACCCGCCGCGAGGAAGGAGCACAGCACTATGACTACCGTCTTGTTTGCCGACATTATTTACGCTCCGTACTTCCTGGGCTGAGGGTACTCGACGCCGAAAGTTTCGCAGGTGACTTTCTTCATCACCTGGGGCTCTGTGGGCTTGTCGCGGAAGTCGGTGCGGCAGGAAGCAATCTCGTCCACAACGTCCATACCCTCGGTAACCTTTCCGAATGCGGCGTACTGCCCGTCGAGGTGAGAGGCGTTTTTATGCATTATGAAGAACTGCGAACCCGCGCTGTCGGGCATCATCGTGCGCGCCATCGAAAGCACGCCGCGCAGGTGCTTTATATCGTTCTGCTTGAAGCCGTTGAGCGCAAATTCGCCCTTTATGGTGTAGCCGGGGCCGCCCGCGCCCGTGCCGGCAGGGTCACCGCCCTGAATCATAAAGCCCTCTATCACCCTGTGGAAGGTAAGTCCGTCGTAAAAGCCGCTTTTTACAAGGCTTAAAAAGTTGTTCACCGTATTGGGCGCCTTTTCGGGATAGAGCTCGGCAACTATCTTTTTGCCGTTTTCCATCTCTATCGTAACAATCGGGTTTTTCATATCTTGCTCCTCACTCCTTTTCCAAATCTGAATATTTATCGAGCTTGACGTTCGCCTCTTCGAAGAGCTTTATCGAAAAGTCGTCGGGGTAGCCGTCTTTATAGACGACGCGCTTTATGCCTGAATTTATTATGATTTTGGCGCAGATTACGCACGGCTGGTGCGTGCAGTAGAGCGTGCAGCCCTCCACGCTCGAACCTACCCTTGCCGCCTGTATTATGGCGTTCTGTTCGGCGTGAACGGCGTAGCAGATTTCCTGCATCGTGCCGCTCTTTATTCCCATCTGGTTGCGCAGGCATACGCCCTTGTCGGCGCAGCTCTCTATTCCCTGCGGGGCGCCGTTGTAGCCGGTGGCTATTACGCGCTTGTCGCGCACCACTATGGCGCCGACGTGCCTGTTGCCCCTGATACAGCTCGACCAGCCGCTTATATGCTCGGTGAGCTCCATAAATCTTTTATCCCATTTATCCATAAAAAATCCGCCGTATTTCAGTCTTTGAATTATTGTAACATAACTTTCGCGCGATTGCAATTTTTTACAAGATTATGTTTAAGTTTAATTGCCTGCGTTTATAAAAAAGATGTACGAAAATTATATAGTTTATCGGAGGAATTCTTTTATGAACATCAGACCTTTGTTCGACAAAGTTGTCGTTGAACCGGTAAAAGCCGAAGAAAAATCCAAGGGCGGCATAATACTTACGGCGGCGGCGCAGGAAAAGCCCGCCACCTGCGTTGTTATTGCAGTAGGCCCCGGCGGCGTGGTTGACGGCAAGGAAGTCGTAATGCAGGTTAAACCCGGCGATAAAGTGCTCCTTTCCAAATACAGCGGAACGGAAGTAAAGGTTGACGGCAAAGAATATACCATAATCCGCCAGAGCGACATTCTGGCAATCGTTGAGTAATCAGGAGGACTAAAATGGCTAAACAGATTAAATACGGCGACGACGCCAGAAAGGCGCTTGAAAAAGGCGTGAACGTAATCGCGGATACAGTTAAAATAACTCTCGGCCCCAAGGGCAGGAACGTAGTGCTCGACAAGAAGTTCGGCGCACCCTTAATCACCAACGACGGCGTTACGATTGCAAAGGAAATAGAGCTTGAAGACCCGTTCGAAAATATGGGCGCACAGCTTGTTAAGGAAGTTTCCACCAAGACCAACGACGTAGCGGGCGACGGCACCACCACCGCTATGCTGCTTGCGCAGGCAATCATCCGCGAAGGACTTAAAAACCTTGCCGCAGGCGCCAACCCCATAATTCTTAAAAAGGGCATCGCCGCGGCGGTAGATACTGCGGTAGAAAAGATTAAGGCAATATCCAAGCCCGTTGAAAACAAGCTGGGCATTTCGCAGGTAGCTTCAATTTCCGCGGGCGATGCAAGCGTGGGTGAACTCATTGCCAACGCTATGGAGATTGTGGGCAAAGACGGCGTTATAACCGTTGAAGAGGGCAAGTCGATGACCACCGAACTTACCACCGTAGAAGGTATGCAGTTCGACAGGGGCTACGCCTCCGCCTATATGGTTACCAATACCGAAAAGATGGAAGCCGTGCTCGACAACCCCTACATTCTGATTACCGATAAAAAGATTTCTTCCCTCCAAGAGATACTTCCCGTAATAGAGCCCATCGCTCAGCAGGGCGCAAGACTTCTTATAATCGCCGAAGACGTTGAAGGCGACGCGCTTGCCGCACTCATCGTCAACAAGTTGAAGGGCGTTTTAAACTGCGTTGCGGTAAAGGCGCCCGGCTTCGGCGACAGAAGAAAGGCAATGCTCGAAGATATAGCCATCCTAACGGGCGGCACGGTCATTTCTTCCGACCTCGGCTACGAGTTCAAGGACGTGACCACCGATATGCTCGGCAGGGCGGCGCAGGTTAAAGTTGACAAAGACAACACCACCATCATCGACGGTATGGGCGACAAGGAGGCCATCAAGGCGCGCGTTGCTTCCATCAAGGCGCAGATTGCCGAAACGACTTCCGACTACGACAAAGAAAAACTTCAAGAACGCCTTGCCAAACTTGCGGGCGGCGTAGCCGTGATAAACGTAGGCGCGGCAACCGAAGTTGAGATGAAGGAAAAGAAGCTGAGAATAGAGGACGCGCTTTCGGCTACGAGAGCGGCCGTTGAAGAGGGCATCGTTCCCGGCGGCGGCACCACCCTTCTTGCCTGCATACCCGAAATAACCAAGCTCGTGAACAAGCTCGACGGCGACGAAAAGACGGGCGCAAAGATTGTGCTTAAAGCAATCGAAGAACCCGTTCGCCAGATTGCAAAGAACGCAGGTCTGGACGGCTCTGTAATAGTAAACAACATTTTAAGCTCCAAGAAGGCAAATTACGGCTTCGACGCGCTTAAAAACGAATACACCGATATGGTTGCGAGCGGCATAATCGACCCCACCAAGGTAACGCGCTCCGCGCTTCAAAATGCGGCGTCGGTTGCGGCAACTTTGCTTACGACCGAGAGCATCGTAACCGATATCCCCACTCCTCCCGCACCCGCGGCACCCAACCCCGATATGGGCGGAATGTATTGATTGAATAAAACAGGTATATTATACGACCCGCCCCGCGCAAACATTTGCGCGGGGCGGGTTAATTTATTTATAACAGATTAAATATCCTCAATAAAAAAGTTACCATTTCTGCCGATATAGCCCGAGTAGAGAAATGTATCGTCGCCGTCAAAATTCAACTGATACATTCTGAAAGTTACCCAAAAATTTTTAGGTTTCCAGAATTCACGGTATGAATACCGATAGGTCATACCCGCCCTCTTCATAACTTCGCCGCTGCGGGGATTGTTTACGTCGTGGGTGGCGGTGACATACGGCAAACCGTCCTCTCGGATTCTGCATATGACTGCTTTTACCGCCTCGCTCATAATACCGATTCCGCGAAACTGCGGCAACAGCCCGTAGCCGAGGTCATAACTTTCGTCAAGCGACACATTTACATAACCTATCGGCACGTTGTCTTTACTGAGGCACACGGCGTAGGCATATCCGCTGTCCGCGCGATAAACTTCGACGTAGCGTTCCCAAAAAAGTCGGGCGTCGCTTATTTTTTTGAGCGGAAACCACGGTAAAAACCTGTTAGTATCTTCGTCACTGAAAATTTTATATATATCATTTATGTCGCTTTCTTCAAATTTTCGCAAAATCAGCCTTTCAGTATAAATCGCTTGATTCATTAAATCACATCCCCATATTTTTGGCGGCGGTATCGACGGCAGTAAGAGCGTTCAGACTGCGCGGGTAACCGATATACGGAATATTGTACATAACCACTTTATATAACAGGTCTTTGCCGTTGCCGACTTTTATGTTGCCCACCACGTGGCTTAAAAGCTGGGGCTCGCAGCCGCCCTGGGCATACAGATAACAGAAAGTTATCAGCTCGCGCTGTTTATAGTCAAGGGCGCCGCGCGTGTAATAGTCGCCGAAGCAGTTGTCGGCAAGCCAATAATTCACCTTATCGCGCCCCTCGGGTGCGCCCTTCCAGAACTCGCGCATCCCTTCGCCGAAGATATCGACATGCGCCTGGTTACCAGCGGAAAGGCGGGTTTCTTCGCAAGTGGTGCCCTGCGACGCAAGGGGAAGATTTATGCCGCGCGACGAAAAAACTTCGTTCATAGCCTTAATAAACGACCGTACCCTGCCGAGGCCGAGGTAGGCTACCGCCTGATAGACCACCTCCCGCGCCTCTTCGGGCGAAACGCCGCAGTTCAGAGCGGCGGGCAGAACCTCGCGGAATTCGTCAACCCCGCCGCAGCCGAGGAGTACCGCAAGCTGCGACATATGCGCGGTTTTTTCATCGAGCGAAAGGGCACCCCTAACCTCGCCGTAAGCGAAGTTTGAAAAAAATTCGTAAAATTCAGGGTCGGTCTTTTCAAGCTCCTGCTCATCGCCGAATGCCTTTCTGATATATAATTTTGCCTCTTCTGAAAGCGCCATAAAAATTACCTCCGTAAGTTTTATCGACGAACACATTCTACAACTTAAAGCGCGCTTTAAGTCAACGATATTACAAAAATTTTTTGCATAAAAATCGCAGTGCGGCGGCAGGAATCCTGCCGCCGCGCTGCGATTATATTTTATACAAGTTTATCAAGAATCTTCATAAGAGCGTATTTGCCGTGCTCGTATGTGAGCCCGCCCTGAAAATAGGCGATATAGGGCGGCACCACGGGGCCGTCGGCAGAGAGCTCTATCGAAGCGCCCGAAACGAACGTGCCGGCCGCCATAATGATTTTATCGTCGTAGCCGGGCATATCCCACGGCTCGCAGGTGACGTAGCTGTCGACGGGCGAGGCGTACTGCACTTCGCGTATAAAGTTTACCATTTTTTCGGCATCGCCGAACTCTATCGCGCGCGTTATGTCGTGCGGAAGCTCGTCGGTCGGCGGGTAATTTTTGTAGCCCAGCCCCGACATAGCTTCGCCTATCAGCAGGCTGCATTTCAGCGCCTGCGCAACGGTGTGCGGCGCCATAAAAAAGCCCTGGTAATAGTACTGGTATCCGAGCGCGTGCGAACCTACCTCCGTACCGATTGAAGGCGCGGTGAGCCGCTTTCCGATGAGGTCGATATACGTCTCCTTTCCACAGATATAGCCGCCAGTCTGCGCAAGCCCGCCGCCGGGGTTTTTGATGAGCGAACCGACTATAATATCGGCGCCGACGTCGGTCGGTTCCAGCTTTTCAACGAACTCGCCGTAGCAGTTATCTACAAAAATACAGCCGTTGAAGCCGTTTGCACGCACGAAGTTGCAGACCTCGGCAATCTGCGAAACGGAGAACGCGTCCCTGAGCTCGTACCCGCGGGAGCGCTGAATGTACACCACTTTGGCCTCGCTCAGCCCCATTTTTATTGCGGGGTAGTCGAACTTGCCGTCTGCGAGGTCACAGCACCTGAATTTTATGCCGAAATCTTTGAGCGAACCATTGCCGTCGCCGTAAATGACGCCGCGGATTGTGTCGTAGGGCAGTCCGCTTATGCAAAAGAGCGTATCGCCGGGGCGCAGAAGGCCGAAAAGCGCAACGGTGAGCGCGTGCGTGCCCGAAAGAATATGCGGCGAAACAATTCCCGCCTCTGCCCCGAACGCCCTTGCAAAAACGCTGCCGAGGCAATCTCTTCCCTCGTCGCCGTAGCCGTAACCGCTCGTTCCCGCAAAATGGCGGGCGGCAATGCGGTTTTCGGCAAATGCATTGCACACCTTGCTCTGATTAAAAAAAGCAATTTGGTCTATCTCGGCAAATTTTTCGGCAAGCCTTTCTTCACACTCTTCAATATATTTATCTTTATCAAAACTCTCTGTCATACTTTTCCTTAAAACATTATAAATCAAACCGCCCGACTAAGTATCTGACTGTCCGATTAAATCCGCTCAATCGGATAAAATTCAGACGGCTTTAATAACAACTTTTTGCAAGTCCGCCTTTTATTCTTCTGTAAGTCTGACTTTCAGCGCTCAGTCTTTGAGCAAAGAAAGCACTTTTTCTGCCGTAGCCTCCTCAGGCGGAAGCCATACAAGATTTGGCAGTTTTTTAAAAAACGTTATCTGTCGCTTGGCGTATCTGCGTGTATTTTGTTTGATTATGTCACGCATAGTACTCTGCGAATATCCGTTTTTAAGCCCTTCAAGCACCTCTTTATAGCCGATTGCCTGCATACAGCGGCAATTTTCGTCTATCCCGCGGGAAAGAAGGCCCTGCACCTCGTCAACAAGCCCCGCTTCAAACATTTTATCCACGCGCACGTTTATGCGCGCATAAAGCTGTTCGCGTGGAAAGTCTGCCGCCACGGCAAGATACGAAAAGCGCGGCGAACTACCGTCGTCTATATCAGACTTCTTTATGCCGCTTTCGGCAATCTCCAAAGCGCGTATAACGCGCTTCAAGTCGTTAGGGTGAAGTTTTGCGGCGCTCGCCCAGTCCTTTTCCTTTAAAATATCGTATACATATTCCTTGCCGCGCTCGGCAGCAAGACTTTCGTACTTACTTCTCACCTCTTCGTTTGCAGGGACGCCGCCGTAGCTGTAATCGAACAGAAGCGAGTTTATATAAAAACCCGTGCCGCCGCATATTACGGGAACTTTCCCCTGCGAAACCAGGTCTTCCGCTATCGGCAGAGCGGTGTCGCGGTAATCTGAAACGCTGTATTCATCCTTCGGCCCCGCCACGTCAATCATATAGTGCGGCACGCCGAGCATCTCTTCCTTTGCAGGTTTTGCCGTGCCGATATCCAGCCCCTTATACACAAGCTGGGAATCTGCCGAAATTACCGCACTGCCCAAGAGTTTTGCACATTCCGCCGCAAGCGCCGTCTTGCCCGTAGCCGTTGCACCGCATATTACAAGCACTTCTTTCACGGCTATACAATCCTTTTGAACATCTTTTCTATCTGGTATTTTGTAAGTTTGACGGCAACGGGCCTGCCGTGAGGGCATTTAAGCCCCATATCGCCGTGCATTTCGGCAAGCAGACCGTCGGCCTCCTGCCTGGTCAGCTCCATCCCGCCCTTTACGGCGTGTTTGCACGCCGCCATAGCAATTTTATCTTTGAGCACGTCGGCCATTTTTATAGATTTGAGCCCCGAAACGTCGGATAAAAGCTCGTTGAAAAACGCCGCAAAGTCGAGGTTTTTCAAATCGGCGGGAACTTCGCACACCCTGTATGCGTTTATGCCGAACGGCTCTATATCGAACCCCATCTCGCGGATGAGCATAAGGTTTTCTTCCATAAAGGAGTTTTCTTCGGGAGTGAGGCTTATTATATAGGGCACGAGCATACCCTGACGGGCAACCTTGCGCTCTTCAACCTGTTTTCTGAACCTGTCGTAGATGAGGCGCTCGTGCGCGGCGTGCTGGTCGATTATATAAACTTCACCGCCTATCTCGTATAAAAGATAGGTATTAAACAGATTGCCCTTGTAAGTAAAATCGCGGCAGACAAATTTTTCCTGCTCTTCGGCTTTTTTCTGCCTTGACGAAGGCACGAGTGAATCAGATATACCCAACGTGGGACTGCTTACGCCCAGCACGTTCTTCTCTTTGAGGCCAGAATAGTATGCATATACGGGATAGGTCTTTTCCCTGTCCTCGAACTTAGGTTCGGCATAATTTTCGTATGCGGAATAATCGGGCGCAGGCTCAGCCTTGGCACCGCTTGATTTTTCCTGTACGCCACCGTGCGAAAGCACCTCTTCATACGAAAGATATCCGCTGTCCGACTGCTGTCCGTCAGAAGATTCGGGCTTTTCTTTACTTAAATCGCCGCCATATAAATCGGGCGCCTTCGGCTGAGCTTGTACGGCTTTGCCGCCCTCGGTGCCGCCCGTACCAGAACCTACTTCCGCGCCCTGCGTTGCTCCTTCGTCAATACTCGTCTGAACGGGCATCGACGACCTGATTTCAGGTATGCGCGCATAGTCTACAACGAAGTCCGCGGCGCGCGCAGTGCCGTCGAGTATGCCCGAAATTACCGAATAGACCGCGCCGTACACCGCCCTGCCGTCGGTAAAGCGCACGTCGGCCTTGTTGGGATGCACGTTGACGTCCACCATCTCCGCAGGCACGTCTAAAAACAGCACATAGAAGGGATACTGCCTCTTCATAAGGTAGCTGGCGTACGCGTTGGTTATCGCCGAAGAAACTATGGAATTGACTATATACCTGCCGTTTAAAAACAGGCTCTGGTAGCTCTTGTTCGGCTTGAAAAAGTTCTGGTTGCCTATAAAGCCGTGTATTTTTATGCCATTCTTTTCGGCGTTGATTTTATAGCAGTTTGGTATGACTTTTGCGCCGTAAACCTGCGTTACCGCCTCGTCGAGCCCGTTGCCGAAGGACTGCAATTTAAGTTTTCCGTCTGAATAATATTTAAAAGAAACATCCGGGTTGCCGAGAATGAAGCGCGACACAAAGTTGTGTATGTCGCCCTCTTCTGCCTTGTCCGACTTCAAAAATTTTGCGCGCGCGGGTGTGTTGTAAAACAGGTCGTGCACGGCAACTTCCGTGCCCCTGTCAAGCGCCGCAGGCTCAACTTTACCGATATATCCGCCCTCGCACAACACTCTGCAAGCGGGGTTGCTTTCCGTTTTGGAAGTTATCTCCGTGCGCGAAATCGAAGATATGCTGGCGAGCGCCTCGCCCCTGAACCCGAGCGTTGCAATGCTGTCTAAGTCCTCAACCTTTGCAACCTTGCTTGTAGCGTGGGGAATAAAGGCCTTGCGCATATCGTCTGGCTCTATGCCGCCGCCGTTGTCGCACACCCTTATAAGCTGTCTGCCGCCCTTTTCCACATACACGGAAATTTCCGTCGCGCCCGCGTCGAGAGCGTTTTCTATCAGCTCTTTTACAGCAGAATAGGGCCTGTCCACCACCTCGCCCGCGGCTATGCGGTTGAATATTTCTTTGGTCAGAATGTTTATTTTACCCATTATTCTTCACCTTATCCACAAGGTCTGAAACGAGAAGGAACGCCTGCATAGGCGAAAGCGAATTTATATCGGTCTCGCTTAAAATCTTTTCCACTTCCGAAAGTTGCTTCTCCTCAGCCTCATCGGGCTCTTCCGCCCTGGCCATCACGGCGCCCTCGCCGCTCTCCACCGCCTTCAAAATCTGCTTTGCGCGGTCGGTTACCTCGACGGGAACGCCCGCAAGCGCGGCAACCTCTATACCGAAACTGCGGTTAGCACCGCCGCGCATTATTTTGCGCAGGAATACTATTCCGCCGTTAATCTCCTTTACAGCTATCTTATAATTTTTGACGCCCTGCATCCTGTTTTCAAGTTCGGTCAGCTCGTGGTAGTGCGTCGCAAACATAGTTTTAGCGCCTATCTTGTTGGTGAGATGCTCAATCACCGCCCACGCAATACTCAATCCGTCGTACGTGCTGGTGCCGCGACCTACTTCGTCCAGGATGAGCAGGCTGTTCTTAGTCGCATTCTGCAAGATTGAAGCCACCTCTATCATCTCAACCATAAACGTACTCTGGTCGAGAATGAGGTTGTCGCTCGCACCCACGCGGGTGAAAATTCTGTCAGTTATCGGAATTTCGGCCGACTTTGCGGGGACGAAACTGCCTATGTGCGCCATAAGAGTTATGAGCGCCGTCTGGCGCATAAAGGTACTCTTGCCCGCCATATTGGGGCCGGTTATTATCATCGTGCGGTTTTCGCCCTCGTCTAAAAGGGTGTCGTTTGCAACGAACCGCTCCTTCGAAATTACCTCAACAACGGGGTGCCTGCCCTCTTTGATGATAAGCGGCTTGTCGCCCCCGACTATGACGGGGCGCACGTATTTGTTGCTCTTTGCCACGCGCGCAAACGAAGTGAGTACGTCGAGCCGCGCCACCGCGTGCGAAAGGCGCTTTAAATTGTTTATGTTATCGCTTAAAACGCGCTTTATGTTCTCGTACAGCTCGGCTTCCAGCCTGAGCGCCGAATCTTCGCTGGTTAAAATCTTTTCTTCAATCTCTTTCAGCTCGTCTGTCGTATACCTCTCGGCATTGGCGAGCGTCTGCCTGCGCTGGTAATTTAAGGGAACCTTGTCTTTGAACGACTTGGATACTTCGATGTAATAGCCGAACACGCGGTTATAGCCTATTTTAAGGGTGCGTATGCCAGTCGCGTCGCGCTCGCGCGATTCCATTCTGATTACGATGTCCCTGCCGTGCTCCTTTATGTTGCGCAGTTCGTCGAGCTTGGCCGAATACCCCTCCTTTATGTAGCCGCCCTCTTTTAAGTTTGCGGGGGTCTTTTCCTGCTCTATCGCTCTGTCTATGAGGTCAGATACCGAGCTGAGGTCTATGAGGTCGGCAGCTATGTCGTTAAGCGCCTTGGAGGTGAAGCCCGAGAGCTGAAACTTTATGTTTGGTATTACCGAAAGCGAGCGCGAAAGCGCAATGCAGTCGCGCGGCATAATGTTGTCGTTTGAAATTTTGCCCGAAAGCCTTTCGACGTCCCTCACTTCCGAAAGAAGCTCAGAGAGCGAGAGCATTACCACGGGAGCGTTGAAGAGCTCCTCCACACCGTCCAGCCTGTAATTTATGGCGTCTTTATCGACGAGCGGGGAAACTACGTTCGCCGCAAGCAGTCTTGCGCCCATATTTGTGCTGGTCTTGTCGAGAAGCCATAAAAGAGAGCCGTATTTTTTGCCCTCGGAAAGCGTTTTTACAAGTTCGAGGTTGCGTATGGCCGTGTTGTCGAGCTTCATATAGCCGTCGGCAGATATGTACTTTATGCCGTCGATATTTTTCAGCGCGTGTTTCTGCGTATCTTTGAGATACTCCAAAAGCGCACCCGCCGCGCATACCGCGCCGCCGTGCCCGCTTACAGAATAGGCAGAAAGTTCCTTCACGCCGAACTGCTCACAGAGCGCGCGTTCGGCGGCCTTGTCGCCATAGGCCCATTCGGGATAGGACGAAAATTTTGGCAGGACTCCCCTTGCCACTTCGGACAGTTCGCGCGTGGCGAGAAGGAAGGCGTCGTTGCAGATTACTTCCTTTACGCCAAGTTTAACCATATGGGCAACAACCTGCCCGCAGGCACTGCCGCCTGTAAACTCGGCGGCGCAGAATTCGCCCGTCGTGATGTCGGCCCACGCAAGCGCTGCAATATCTTCGTTTGCCGTGCAGAATGCGCTGCAAACGTAGCTTGCCGCCTTTTCGTCAAGGTGCTTTTCGTCGGTAACGGTACCTGCCGTCACCACCCTTATAACGTCGCGGGCAACCATCTCTTTTGTTTTGGACGGGTCTTCGAGCTGTTCGCAGATTGCCACCTTTTCGCCCATATCCACAAGTTTTGCAATGTAGCCGTCCGCAGCGTGGAACGGAACGCCGCACATAGGCGCTCGCTTGTCCAGCCCGCAGTCCCTACCCGTAAGGGTGAGCCCGAGCAGTTTCGAAACGCGTTCGGCGTCCTCAAAAAACATTTCGTAGAAGTCGCCGAGGCGGTAAAATACCACGCAGTCTTTATACTTTTCCTTTACGGAAAGGTAATGTTTCATCATAGGTGAAAGTGCCATAAACAACCTTCATAAAGGGCGCAAAAAACGCCCGCAATTTATACGCGCCGCAAATGCGGCACCTGTCGCGGCCTATGCCGCAAAACTGTAATTTATTTAACACAAGCGCAAAAATTCAAGCCGTGCGCAAAACTATTTTACAAGCTCGCCCATAAGCGAAACGCCGCTCGCTTCTTTTACGGCGAGGTTGACAAACTCGCCCACCACGTTTTTATCGCTGTGGAAATAGCCCATTCTGCCGAATTCGTCCCTGCCGAGGTACAGCCCGCGCTTGTCGTCGTACCCCTCGCACAGTATCTCGCACGTATTTCCCACGTACTTGGCGCTGTGTTCGCGCGTGAGCGAATTCACAAGCTCTACAAGCTCAATTATCCTCGCCTTTGAAACCTCTTCGGGAACCTGGTCGGGCATAGTGGCCGCAACCGTGCCTTCGCGCCTGGAATACACGAAGGTGAACGCCGAGGCAAAGCCCACTTCCTTCACAAGGCGGAGCGTGGCCTTGAAGTCCTCGTCAGTTTCGCCCGGGAAGCCCACAATCAGGTCGGTGGTCACTGCGCAGTCGGGAATGTACTTCTTCAAAATCTCTATCTTTTTAAGATAGTCGGAAGAGGTGTACTTCCTGTTCATAGCTTTGAGAATTCTGTCTGACCCGCTCTGCACGGGCAGGTGCAAAAGGCGGCAGATTTTAGCGTTTGAAGCCATCGCGGCGGCAAGCCTTTCGGAAAAGTCTTTGGGGTGGCTGGTCATAAAGCGCAGCCTGAACTTGCCGTCTATGTCTGCAATCTTTTCGATAAGCTCGGGGAAAGAGATATCGTCTGTGCCGTTTGCGTAAGAATTTACGTTCTGACCTAAAAGGGTGAGTTCCTTATAGCCCTGACCAACCAACGAACGCGCCTCGGCAATTACGTTTTCAGAGCGTCTGCTCCTCTCTCTGCCGCGCACGTAAGGCACTATGCAGTAACTGCAAAAATTGTTGCAGCCGTAAGTTATGTTTATCCACGCGTTGGGATAGCTGGTGCGCAAGGGGTTTTCACCCTCGATAATCTCCCCTTCGCGGGGAAGAATTTCAATAACGGCCTTCTTTCTGCCCTGCTTTTCGGTTATGTAATCTTTGAGCTTGTGCAGGTTGTGCGTGCCGAATATTACGTCTACGTAGGGGAATTTTTTGTGAAGCACGTCGGCCTTTCCTATCTGCTGGGGCATACAGCCGCCTACCGCAATTATCATATCGCGGCGCGCCGCCTTCAACTTTTTGAGCATTCCTATATTGCCGTAGGCGTGGTTTTCGGCGTTTTCCCTTATACAGCAGGTGTTGAACACAACAATGTCGGCATCCTCCATACTGTCACACGAAGAATAGCCCAACTCTTCGAGCATTCCCGCGATTCTCTCTGAATCGTGCACGTTCATCTGGCAGCCGTAAGTTACTATGTGGTAGTGTTTTTGCATATTTCTCCGATATAAAAAATTCCGCGCCGACCGGGGCCGCGCCAGAAACGGCGCGCGGCGGCACTTTGACCGATATAGACAATTATATAATTTTGCGCGCATTTTTTCAAATAAATTTGCAACAAATTATATATTTTATAGATACTAATTTAGATGAGAAAATTATTTAAAGCCATACTTATACTCCTCGCGCTCGTCGCAATAGCAATCGCAGCGGCGTTTGCCGTATTCGCCTTCGTAACGAAGGACGCCAAACTGGACGAAAGCAAACTTACCGATTACGGCAGGTGCATAACGGTTTGCGACAGAAACGGCGAAGAGATGACCAGCGCCTCGCTCGACGCAAAGAAAAAGAGCGTAAAACTTTGCGACCTTTCAGAAGATACGATAAACGCCTTTATCGCCTCGGAAGACAGAAATTTTTTCAGGCACGGTGGACTCAACTATGCAAGAATGCTTAAAGCGCTGGCAACAAACATCACCTCGCGCTCGTTCAGCCAGGGCGCCTCGACGATAAGCCAGCAGCTTATAAAAAATACCCACCTTTCGGGCGACAAAACGATAAAGCGCAAGCTGAGCGAAATAAAACTCACCAAAAAACTTGAAAAAAAGTACTCGAAAGAGCAGATTTTAGAGATGTATCTCAATACAATCTACTTCGGGCACAACTGTTACGGGTTGGAGAGCGCGGCAGAGTTTTACTTCGGCACCACTGCCGACAAGCTGACGCTTGAACAGAGCGCAACAGTAGTCGGACTTCTGACTTCGCCCAACAACTATTCGCCGTTCAAAAACCCCGAAAGGTGCATAAAGAGGCGCAACACCGTATTAAAATGTATGCTCGACTGCGGATTTATCGACGAAGGCACTTACGAAAAGACTGCCGCTCTTCCCCTTTCCGCCAAGGAAAACAGCACGTTCGGCGGCGCGGCGGGCTACCTTTCGGCCGTATTCGACGAGCTTGAAGAACTTGGACTGGACGGGTATGCGCTTACCGATGCAGAGATAATTACCTACGCCGACAAAGACTTGCAGACTTACGTCGATTCTATGCAGTTCGATTGCGACAGCGCGGTAATAATAACCGCGCAGGACGGCGGCGTGAAGGCATATAAAAGCAGCATAGGCGGCGCAAAGCGCCAGCCCGGTTCAACGATAAAACCGCTTTTGGTATACGCCCCCGCGATAGAAGAAAAACTCATCTGCCCCGCAACCAAAATACTTGACGAAAAGATAAATTTCGGCGGCTATTCGCCCGAAAACCACGACAAAAAATATCACGGCTACCTTACGGCGGCCGAAAGCATTGCAAAAAGCTACAACATTCCCGCGGTAAAAACGCTGAACGCCCTCACCGTCGGCAAGGCGGCAGATTACGCCGAAAAAATGGGCATACAGCTCGAAGACGACGAAAAGAACCTTTCGCTTGCGCTCGGGGGAATGAAACACGGGCTTACCATTGCGGAGCTGTGCGAAAAATACCGCGCATTCACGGGCGGCGGAGCATACACGAACACGCGGTTTATAAAGGAAATACGGCTTAAAAACGGCAAAAGCATTTACCGCGCCGAAAGCAGAAAGAAAAGGGTTTTTTCGCAGGGTACGGCTTCGCTGATGAACGAAATGCTTGAAGGCAGCGTAAAATACGGCACAGCAAAAAGGCTGAACGGCTTTTCGTTCGACATTGCCGCAAAGACGGGAACGTGCGGGAGCGCAAAGGGAAATACCGACGCTTACTGCATAGCTTACACCTCCTCCGATGCGATAGGCGTCTGGCTGGGAAGCCGCGACAATGAGCCGCTTGAAATAAGCAGCGGGGCAGATTGCTGCGAAGCGGCAAAACAGATATTTGAAAAGTTATACAAAAACAACGCTCCGCACAAACTTGAAACCGAGGCAGGCACGGCGACCGTAGAAATCGATAAAGACGAATATTCCGACAACAACAAAATAGTGCTTGCAGATAGCTGCGCGCCAAAACTTAGCACCGCTAAAATCAAAGTGCTTGCAAACGCTGTTCCCACCCAGATATCGCAAAAATTCAGCTATCCTACCATCAAAACGCCTGCAATAAAGGCAACTTATGGCAATGTTTGCATAGAACTATGTCAGACGAAGTACTACGCATATTTAATAAAAAGACGTTCAGACGGCAAGGAAGTTACCATCTATGACGGGGAATATCAAAAAATTATAACAGATGAGGTTGCAGAAGGAAGCTATGTTTACACAGTGACCCCCTACTATTTCGACGGCGTTAAAAAACATTACGGAAAAACAATCGAGCTACCTGCCGTAATCGTCGGCGGCAAAAGCTCCCCTCAACAAGACCTGCCCGACATAACCCAAAAAGATTGGTTCAACGAATAACTTTTTTGCGTTTCGCGTGAAACAATTTCTGTTATCAACAAAAAATCAAGCAATGATTTACTATGCTCCGTCGACTTTAATGCGTAATTTTTATTGCGTTAATTGTATGGCGCAATGCAATTGTTTTTTTTGTAGCGCAAAGCAATTTTAAGCAAATCTATGGCCGATTTTACTTTGCGCCCCGCCATTACGATTCACCATCTATACCTGCTTTGCGTTTTATAATTTAATTTGTCGTTCTGTGAAACAATTTAAAGAACTTTATACTATAATGAGAACCGCGGCATAACAAACAAACGTTTGTTATGCCGCGGCTTATTCTATAAAATATCTCTCGTTTTTTTGTTTTATACTGCTCTGTTTGCGCCGTAATACAACTACTACGCTTAAAATTCCGTGACTTCGAGCGTTGAGAACGCATCGTCGAGCAGAGCTTCCACGTCGAGTTTTGCCTCCTCAGCAAGCACGTCGGCAAGTTTGGGCTTGATTATGGGGTAATCGGGCAGAAATACCGTGCAGCAGTCCTCGTATGGTCTGATTGAAACGTCGTAGGCGCCCATATTTCGGCTGCGCTCTATAATTTCGTTCTTGTCGAAGCCGCACAGGGGGCGAAGCACTGGCATACTCTCTATCACGCTGTTGGAAGAAGTCATACCCTCAATCGTCTGGCTGGCAACCTGGCCAAGGCTTTCTCCCGTGATAATACACTGGTCGCCGTCCTTTTTGGCAAGCCTTTCTGCAAGCCTCATCATAAAGCGGCGCAGAAGAGTCACCATATATGCGCCGTTGCAGTTTTTGTGAATCTCTTCCTGAATTCTCTTGACAGAAATTACAGAAAGTTTTATGCCGCAGGTATATTCCGACAGTATGGCGGCCAAATCGTTGACCTTCTGCCTCGCCTGCATATTTGTATAGGGATAGCTGTGAAAATGCAGGCAATCTATCTTCATTCCGCGCTTCGCAATCATATGGCCTGCGACGGGGCTGTCTATTCCGCCCGAAAGAAGCAGAAGCCCGCGCCCCGCGGTGCCTACGGGCATACCGTCGGCGCACTTTATAAACTTATTGAATACAAGCGTCTTGCCGTTTTCGCGCACGTCGATATTGATTACGAAGTCGGGGCTGTGCACGTCCACTTTCAGCTGTTTATTCTTATCGAGCAACCTGCCGCCGATTTCCGCACTGATTGCGGGCGAATTAAGGTAAAAAGTCTTGTCTGCGCGGTGAGTTTCCACCTTGAACGAGCCGCTTTCGCCCGTCACAGCCTGTGCGGCGGCGAAGATTTTATCCATATCAGAATCGACCTTGTAGCCTACGCTGAGCGAGTGTACGCCGAACACCCTGGAAAGGCGCTTTACTATCGTATCCACGTCGTTTTCCGAAAAATTTTCAACGAGGTATCTTCCGCTCTGCCTTCTTATTTCGTGGCGGATGCCCCTCAAAGATTTTTCCATATTGGCGGCAAACACCCGCTCGAAGTAACCGCGGTTTTTACCCTTTAAATGTATCTCCGCATAGCGGATAATAACTACTTTTTCCATAAAATTTATTTCATCATCTCGCTGTCGGCGCGCACCACCCTGTTGAGTATGCCCGCCGCTTCTTCAATCTCTTCCGCTGTGTTGTGCGTGCAAAAACTTATTCTAAGCACTCCGTCGATAAGCTCGGGCGCAAGGCCGCACGCCTGCATTACGCGCGAATGGCGCTTTGCGGCATTGGAAGAACACGCCGAACCCGTACCTATAATCAGCCCCTCGTCGTCGCACATATGCAGTATAGTTTCGCCGCGCACGCCCTTTGCCGCTACGGAAAGAATGTATGGCGAGCCTTCTTCGGGCGAAATACGCACGAAAAGCTCCTTATCCAGAAGCTGCCACAACCTTGCCTGCAACCCGCGCACGTGTTGCCACGCCTTTTCGCGCCCGCCATCAGAGCAGTGAGCCTGTGCGGCAAGGCTGAACGCCTTTATTCCGTAAACGTTTTCGGTGCCGCTTCTGAGGCCGCTTTCCTGTCCGCCGCCCCAGATGTAGGGCTGTAAAACAAGTTTTTTCTTTTTAATAAGCGCGCCCGTGCCCTTCAAAGCGCCTATTTTGTGCGCGCTCACAGAGTACATATCCACATTGCCGTCCAGCCTGAACGGCAGTTTGCCGTAGGCCTGCACTCCGTCGGAATGGAACAGGGTTCGCGGGTTCTTTGCCTTTACCTTCTTTGCAAGGCTGTTAATATCGTTAATCGCGCCCGTTTCGTTGTTTATATGAATGACCGAAACGAGCGAGGTCTTTTCGTCGACGAGCTTCAAAAGCTCTTCTTCGTCTACGCTTCCGTCTTGGTTGAGCGGGGCAAACCTTGCCTCGACGCCCCTCCTGCCTGCCTCCTGCGCCGCGGCAAAAACGGCGGCGTGTTCACCCATAGTGGTGACGATGTTGCCCCTTCTGCCTCCGCAGAATATTGCCTGGTTGTCGGCCTCCGTTCCGCAGGACGTGATTGTAAGCGAGTATTCGTCGGGGTCGGCCACATACGAAAGTATGCTCCGCCTTGCCTCTTCAAGTTCGAGGTGCAAATTATATCCTTCCGCGTAGAGCGCGGAAGGATTATAGAATTGCTCTTTTAAGTAGCGGTCGGCCGCTTCAAGCACGCAGTCTTCGGGCCTGGTGGTCGCCGCATTGTCCAAATAAATCATTATATCTCTATTATGCCCTCATACGACTGTTTAACCGAGCCGTCGAGCACGAAGTCGCCGTTTTCAAGCCGCCTTACGAACAGGTCGCCGCCGCGAAGTTTTACGGTAATCACGCCGTCCTTTGCACACGCGCCCATATCGATTGCCGCCGCCGCAACAGCCGCCGCGGCCGTGCCGCAGGCCATCGTTTCGCCGTTTACCTTGTCCCAGACGCGCACCTTTACGGTGAGGTCGTTTACAATCCTTGCACACTCGACATACGAACCGTTCTTAAACGAATCGCACGCCATAACTTCCTGCCCGAGCGCGTCAAGGTCTACGTCGTCCACTCTGTCGCAGAACGCAACGCAGTGTTCGTTGCCCACATTCACAAAATAGACGCACTTTTCGCCGTCACCCGCAAGGTTGCCGTCCACGGCGTTTTTAAGGCTGTCGCCCTCGGCAATCCGCCTGCACTCCGCTTTGCCGAGATTTACCGAAACAGAGCTTGCCACGCCGTTGAAGGAAACTACTTCCAGCGTCTTGACGCCGCCGCACGTTTCAACGGTAATCTTGTCGGAGTTGACTATGCGCTTGTCGAACACGTACTTGGCAACGCACCTTAAAGGGTTGGCGGCAAGTCCCGCCTCGCTGCCGTCGCGGTTGAACACGCGCATCTTGCAGTCGGCCGCGTCAGATTTTTCAATCATAACGATGCCGTCGCTGCCTATTCCGTAGTGCCTGTCAGAAAAGTTTATCGCAAGCGATTCGGGGCAGGTAATCTTGTTGTCGAAGTTGTTGAAGAATATATAGTCGTTGCCGCAGCTGTGCATCTTGCAGAAGCTGAGTTTGAGCTTTTCTTTGCGCAGGTGGTTGATATCCACGAGCTCGGTGTTGAACTGCGTGTATCTGCCCGCAATGCAGTCTGCCAGGGCGTTGGTGGTATCGAGCGAGGTAAGCACGGTTATGCCGAGCAGTATTGCGTGGTGATGGAGCGAAATATAGTTGGTGATTGACTCCATATCCGTCTTACCCGTATAGACCACGTAGTCAATCTTGCCCTCGTCCATCAGCTTAAATATATCGTCGTTGGTGGAAAGGCGGGCGACTTCCGTGCAGTCTATGCCCAGGCTGCGTATTACCTGCGCCGTACCCTTGGTGGCGTAGAAAGTCAGTCCGAGGTCGGCGAACTTCTTTACAATATTTACTATTTCGTACTTATCCTGGTCGTTTACCGTGAAGTAGATGCCCGAAGGGTGCTGTTTTGTGGGGTGCTTCATATTGAAGCCCGCAGAAACAAGGCCCTTGAACAGTGCCTCTTCTATCGTCTTGCCTATGCCGAGCACCTCGCCCGTGGACTTCATCTCGGGGCCGAGCTGAGAGTTCACGTCGTTGAGCTTTTCAAACGAGAACACGGGCACCTTTACGGCGACGTACGGTGAGTTGGGGTAAAGCCCCGTGCCGTAGCCGAGTTTTTTGAGCTTGGCGCCTACAAGTATCTTGGTGGCTAGCTCAACCATAGGCACGCCCGTAACCTTTGAAATGTAGGGTATGGTTCGTGACGCCCTGGGATTCACTTCGATTACGTACAGTTCGTTGTGGTAGATAAGGTACTGTATGTTTATAAGGCCCTTTGTCTTTAACGAGAGCGCAAGTTCAACAGATATGTCCACCACCTTTTTGAGCATTGCGTCGCTGAGGTTATAGGGCGGGTAAACGGCAATCGAGTCGCCGCTGTGCACGCCCGCGCGCTCTATATGCTGCATTATGCCGGGGATGAGCACGTCAACGCCGTCGGATATGGCGTCGACTTCGAGCTCGGTGCCCATCAGGTACTTGTCGCAGAGAACGGGGTTTTCAATCTTCTGCGAAAGTATTACGTCCATATACCTCTCGATGTCGTTCTGCGTGAAGGCGATGGTCATATTCTGGCCGCCTATTACGTACGAGGGGCGCAGAAGCACGGGATAGCCGAGCTTTTCGGCGGCGGCGATGGCCTCTTCCTTGGTCATTACCGTAAGTCCCTTGGGGCGGGCTATGGAGAACTGTTCCAGAAGTTCGTCGAACCTCTCCCTGTCCTCGGCAAGGTCCACGCTGTCTGCGGGGGTGCCGAGTATTCTTATTCCCTTCTTGTCGAGGTAACTGCACAGCTTTATGGCAGTCTGTCCGCCGAAGGTTATAACCACGCCGTAGGGCTTTTCAACGTCGATTACCGACTGCACGTCTTCGGGCGTGAGCGATTCGAAGTACAGCCTGTCGGCCGTATCGAAGTCGGTGGATACCGTTTCGGGGTTGTTGTTTATTATTATCACTTCATAGCCGAGCTCTTTGAGCGTCCACACGCAGTGAACGGACGAATAGTCGAATTCGATGCCCTGACCTATGCGTATGGGGCCGGAACCTATAACTATTATCCTGCGCTTTTTGCTGCGCTTTACGAAGGGCTTGGCCTCGTCGTGGTCGGCTTCGTCGTAGGTCGAATAGAAGTACGGCGTCTGCGCCGCGAACTCTGCGCCGCAGGTGTCAACCATCTTGAACACGGCGTCCCTGTGCATAGGCAGCTTGTGCGCCGAAATCTTTTCGAGCTCTTTGTCGGGGTAGCCCATCTTTTTGCCGTGCATATACTGCGCGCGCGTCATAGGCTTGCCCGCAATCTCGTTTTCAAAATCTACGAGGTTTTTGAGCTTTTCCAAAAACCACTTGTCTATCTTGGTGATTGAGTGAATCTCGTCTATCGTAATTCCGCGCTTTATGGCGCTGAACACAACGAACAGCCTTTCATCGGTCAGTTCGTGCAGCTTGGCGTGAATTTCTTCGTCAGAAAACTCTGCCATCTTGGGCATATTGAGCGTGCCGAGCGAAATTTCTGCGCCGCGCACGGCCTTCATTATAGCCATCTCGAAGGAGGTGCCTATTGCCATAACTTCGCCCGTGGCCTTCATTCTGGTGCCCAGAGTGCGCTTTGCGTACAGGAATTTATCGAAGGGCCACTTGGGCAGTTTTACTACCACATAGTCGAGCGTGGGTTCGAAGCAGGCATAAGTTTTGCCCGTGACGTCGTTCTTTATCTCGTCGAGAGTATAGCCGAGGGCAATTTTTGTGGCGACTTTGGCAATCGGGTAGCCCGTAGCCTTGGAAGCCAGCGCCGAAGAGCGCGAAACCCTGGGGTTTACCTCTATTACGGAATATTCGAAGGAATCGGGATTGAGCGCGAACTGGCAGTTGCAGCCGCCCTCTATGCCCAGCTCGGTTATTATGTCGAGCGAGGCGGTGCGCAGCATCTGGTACTCTTTGTCCGAAAGCGTTACGGCGGGCGCGATTACTATCGAGTCGCCCGTATGTATGCCTACGGGGTCGAAGTTTTCCATCGAGCAGACGGTGAGCACGTTGCCCGCGCCGTCGCGCAGAACTTCGAACTCTATCTCCTTCCAGCCGCCAATGTACTTTTCGATGAGCACCTGCGTTATGGGCGAAAGCATCAGGCCGTTGTGGGCTATGATTTTAAGCTCCTCTTCGTTATGAGCAACGCCGCCGCCCGCGCCGCCAAGCGTGTATGCGGGGCGCACTATTACGGGGTAGCCGCCAATCTTTTTTGCCACTTCAAGGCACTCTTCCACCGTGTATGCGATGTCGGAGGGAACGACGGGCTGGTTTATCTTCTGCATAGTCTCTTTGAAGAGCTCCCTGTCCTCCGCCCTGTCTATCGCGCTTAAATTTACGCCTATCAGCTTTACTCCCCACTCGTCCAGAAAGCCCTCTTTGGCAAGCTGGCAGCCGAGGGTAAGGCCCGTCTGTCCGCCGAGGGAGGCAAGAAGGCTGTCGGGCCTCTCCTTGATTATAATTCTCTTTAACGTGTCTATGGTGAGGGGTTCGAGGTAGATTTCGTCCGCGAGCGCCTTATCGGTCATTATGGTTGCGGGGTTGGAGTTGCACAGCACCACGTCGAGCCCCGCGTCTTTAAGAACGCGGCAGGCCTGCGCGCCGGCATAGTCGAACTCCGCCGCCTGACCTATAACTATGGGGCCTGAACCTATTACCAGAACTTTTTTGATATCCTCTCTCTTAGGCATGGTACCTGCCCTCCTTTATGTTGAGTATGAATTTATCGAACAGGAAAGAAGCGTCCATAGGACCGCCGCAGGCTTCGGGGTGGAACTGAACGGTGTATGCGTTGAGCTCGGGATATTCAAAGCCCTCGCAGGTGCCGTCGTTGGCGTTTACAAAGCTGAGTTTGCCGCCCTCCACACTCGACGAAATTACCTCGTAGCCGTGGTTCTGGCTGGAAATGTATACCCTGCCCGTATCGAGGTTTTTGACGGGCTGGTTGGAACCGCGGTGACCGTACTTCATCTTCTTGGTTCTGCCGCCCATTGCAAGCGCAAACAGCTGGTGTCCGAGGCAGATTCCGATTATGGGAAGTTTGCCCGCAAGTTTTTTGATGTTGGCAATAACTTCGGTATTCTCGGAAGGGTCGCCGGGGCCGTTTGTGAGCATAAGCCCCTGCGGCTCCAATGCGAGAATCTGTTCGGCGGTATAGTACGAAGGCACCTTCATACAGTAACAGCCGCGCTTTGCAAGCTCGCGCATAATGTTGCGCTTCGCGCCGAAATCCCAGACGGCCACTTTTATGCCGTTCGGGTCGCCGAGGTATTCAATCTCGTCGCAGGTGACAGATTTTACCGCGTCTTTAATCGTGTAGGCGCGCACCTCGTCGAGGTCTTTGAGCGGCTTTTTGGTTATTGCCGCGTTCATAACGCCCGCTTCGCGCACGATTTTTGTGAGTTCGCGCGTGTCGATTCCGTATATGCCCGGTATGCCCTGCTTTTTGAGATAGTCGTCTATCGTGCCGCCGCACCTGAAATTTGAAGGCTCGTCGCACTTCTCCCTGACGATATAGGCCGTAACCCAGGGCTTTTTGCTCTCCGTATCGGCTTCAATCATTCCGTAGTTGCCGATGAGCGGGAAAGTCTGCGTGACTATCTGCCCGTAGTAGCTGGGGTCGGTCAGCGTTTCGATGTAGCCCGTCATACCGGTGGTGAACACGAGCTCGCCCACGACCTCTTTCTGTGCGCCGAAGGCGTACCCCGTGAACTGTCTGCCGTTTTCAAGCGTCAAATAAACTTTGCTGTGTTTCATCTATCCTTCCTTTTCTTATGGTTATGTAATCGGATAAAATTTATAAAGACCTGCAAAAGCCGCACCGCCGCAACCGGCGGCGCATACATCTGCCTCTTTGCTCCCTCATTCTGCGCGCGGACAATCAGGCCGCGCATTTTTTTATTTACAAGGCGTGCCAATAAGGCGTGCCGCCGCAAGGTTAAGGCGCGCCTTACCTCATCAGTTTTACCATTACCGCCTTCTGCGCGTGCAGCCTGTTTTCGGCTTCGTCGAAAATTTCTTTGGCGTGCGCCTCGAATACGCCGTCGGTAATCTCCTCCCCGCGGTGGGCGGGCAGGCAGTGCATCACCATTACGTCCTCTTTGGCGTTCTTTATATTCTTTTCGTTTATCTGGAAGCCCTTGAATACGTTCTCGCGCTCCTTCTTCTCCTTTTCCTGGCCCATCGAAGCCCACACGTCGGTATAGAGCACGTCGGCGCCCTCTATTGCGGAGTTCACGTCGGAGGTGACGGTTAAAAGGCCGCTCTCCTTGCCCCACTTCACGAGTTCCGCGTCGGGCTCGTACCCTTCGGGGCAGGCCACGGTGAAGTTCATTCCCATCTTTACGGCGCCTACGATAAGGCTGTTTGCCATATTGTTGCCGTCGCCTATGAACGCCATTTTAAGTCCCTTGAAGGTGCCCTTGTATTCGCGTATGGCCATAAGGTCGGCAAGCACCTGGCAGGGATGGCAATAGTCGGTGAGGCCGTTTATTACGGGAATGGAGCCGTACTTTGCAAGGTCTTCGACTTCCTGTTGGGCAAAGGTACGTATCATTATGCCGTCGAGATAGCGCGAAAGCACGCGGGCGGTGTCCTGCACGGGCTCGCCCCTGCCTATCTGCAAATCGTTGCTCGACAAAAACAGCGCGTATCCGCCAAGTTCGTACATACCCGCCTCGAACGAAACCCTCGTGCGGGTGGACGCCTTCTGGAAAATCATACCCAGTTTTTTGCCTTTAAGGTATTCCTTCTGTATGCCGTTGTTGCGCTCGAATTTGAGCTGGTCGGCGAGGTTGAGTATAGAGAGAATTTCCTCCCTTGAAAGGTCGCCGAGTTTTAACAGATGTTTCATTGGCTTATTACCTCGTTTAAGATTTTGAGCGCAAAGTCTATATCGTCTTTGCTTATGGTAAGGGGCGGCAACAGGCGCACGTTTGAGTGTGCCGTGAGTACCAGAAGCCCCCTCTTCATACATTCGTTTGCAACTTCCGCAGCGGGCTTGTCGGTATGAATGCCTATCATCAGCCCCATACCTGTGACCTCTTTTACCCCGTCAATCTTTTTAAGACCTTCGCGGAAATATTCGCCCTTTTCGCGCACCGAAACAAGAAGTTTTTCGTCTATGCGCGAAAGTATGCTGTATGCGCCCGCGCACACTACGGGGTTGCCGCCGAAAGTAGAGCCGTGGTCGCCGTGGCCGAACACGCCTGCGCACTTTTCAAACAGCATACAGGCGCCTATCGGAAGCCCTCCGCCAAGGCCCTTTGCCGTGGTGACGATGTCGGGCGAAACGCCGTATGCCTGGTATGCATACAGCCGTCCCGTTCTGCCGTTGCCCGTCTGCACCTCGTCGCAGATAAATATAATATCGCGTTCCCTGCACAGCTTTTCAACCGCCTGAACAAAATTTTTATCCAGAACGTTGACTCCACTCTCGCCCTGAATGCACTCTATCATCACGGCGCAGGTGCGCTCGTTCATACAGGCCTCAACGCCCTCGATTGTGGGGTCTGCATATACAAACCCTTCGGGGAACGGGCCGTAATATTTATGAAAGGCGTCCTGCCCCGTGGCGGCGAGCGTTGCAAGCGTTCTGCCGTGGAAGGACTCCTTCAAAGTTATTATCTGTTTTCTGTCGGCGCCGTATTTAATTTCCCCGTACTTTCTTGCCGCCTTTATGGCGCACTCGTTGGCCTCGGCGCCGCTGTTGCCGAAGAATACCTTCTCCGCGCCCGTCCTTTCGCACAGCAGGCGCGCAAGGTCTGCCTGCGGCTTTGTATAATACAGGTTGCTGGCGTGCTGTATGCTGTTCATCTGGGCAATTACCGCATTTTTCCACTCTTCGTCGTTCACGCCGAATATGTTCACGGCTATTCCGCTGCCGCAGTCAACGTACTCCCTGCCGTCGTAATCGTACAGCCTGCTGCCCTTTCCCTCTTTGAACGCCACGGGAAAGCGCGCATAGGTGCCCGCTATATATTTTTTATCCTCTTCAATTATATCCTTCGATTTCATATTTTTTCTCCGTGCTTACAACACCCGCATACTAAAAGAAAGACTGATTTAATGCAATAAATCAGTCAACTGTAAAACATAGTGCCGCTGCCTTCCTCAGACAAAATCTCCACCAAAATGGAATGGTAAACCCGTCCGTCGGTTATAAACACCTTGTTTACTCCGCGGCGGATTGCATCTTTGCAGCACTCTATTTTAGGAATCATACCCCCGGATATTATGCCCTGCTTTACAAGCGCGGGAATATCTGAGACGTATACCTTTTTTATAAGACTTTCGGGGTCGTCCTTGTTCTCCATAAGCCCCTTTATGTCTGTCATAAGAATGAGGCTTTCGGCGCCTATCGCTCCTGCGATGGAAGCGGCCGCCGTGTCTGCATTCACGTTATAAACGTTGCCGTCGCCGTCGAAGCCAATCGGCGCTATCACTGGCACGTAGCCCATACTCAAAAGGTCTGTTATTATCTCTGCGTTTACGTTCACAATCTTTCCCACGAAGCCGAGGTCATCAGAAAGTTTTTCGCATTTGAGCATATGCCCGTCTTCGCCGCAGAGGCCTATCGCCTTGCCGCCCGCCGTGCAGAGGTGGTCGACGAGCGACTTGTTTACCTTGCCCGCAAGCGCCATCCGCGCGATTTCCGCCGTCTGCTCGTCGGTATAACGGAGACCGTTTACGAACTTTGGAACGATGCCCATCTTTTTGGAAATTTCAGAAATTTCGGGTCCGCCGCCGTGGACGAGCACGACTTTTATGCCGAGCGCGCTTAAAACCGCCACGTCGTTCATAACCGACGATTTGAGCTTTTCGTCGGTCATAGCGTTGCCGCCGTACTTTATGACTATAATTTTATTATAGTATTTCCTGATGTATGGCAGAGCTTCTATCAGAAACTCGGCCTGTTCCTGCTTATCCATTAAATTCTCCGTAATTTATATGCGCCCTGCGGCTTCTGCCTTTCGGGCAAAACCTGCGGCGCACTCCGTTTAAAAGCCCCGCCGCGGCCTTTATTGAACATTTTTTAAGAAGGCTAACCGCCCTTTAAGTGCGGTAATCGCCGTTGATTTTTACGTAGTCGTAGGTGAGGTCGCAGCCCCAGGCCGAGGCCTTGCAGCCGCCGGACTTAAAATCTATGTTTATCTGCACTTCGTCGCGCGAGAGTACTTTTTTTGCAAAATCTTCGTCGAAGGGCACCCCGCTGCCGTCTTTGCACACGGGAAGGTTGCCCGCCGCCGATTTGAACGCGACGTCTATTCTGTTTACGTCCACTTTTTCGCCCGCGTAGCCTATGGCGCACAGTACCCTGCCCCAGTTTGCGTCGGAGCCGAACATTGCCGCCTTTACAAGCGAAGATTTAATTACCGACCTCGCCACATTTTTGGCAATTTTGGAAGTCTTGGCGCCCCTTACGTTGCACTCAATCAGCTTGGTTGCGCCCTCGCCGTCCTTGGCTATCATACGCGAAAGTTTTACAGTGCAGTGATGCAGCGCCCTTTTGAAGGCCGTGTAATCTGCCCCCGCCGCTGCAATCTGTTCGTTGCCCGCAAGTCCGTTTGCAAGTATGCAGCAGGTATCGTTGGTGGACTGGTCTCCGTCTATGCTGACCATATTGAACGAAGTTTTCACATCGTCCGAAAGCGCCTTCTGCAACATTTCGGAAGATATGTTTACGTCGGTGGTTATGAATATCAGCGTGGTCGCCATATTGGGGCAAATCATTCCCACGCCCTTAGCTATCGCGCCTATGCGGCAGACCTTTCCGCCGACTTCGAACTCAACCGCGACAGACTTGGGAACGGTGTCGGTGGTCATAATCGCCTCCGCCGCCGCGTCGCTGTTTGCGCCCGTCTTTGAATAGAGCTCGTCAATAGCCGCCGCCATAGGGGCAATGTCGAGGGGAACGCCTATTACGCCCGTCGATGCGACGATTACGTCGGAAGGGGAAATGCCCGCAACCTTCGTAACCAGCGCGCACATCTCTTCGGCAACCTTTTCGCCGTCTTTGTTGCAGGTGTTGGCGTTACCGCTGTTGCAGATAACCGCCTGCGCCTTCCCGTCTGAAAGATTGCGCTTTGTAACCACCACGGGCGCGCCCTTTACTAAGTTCTGGGTATATACTCCCGCCGCCGCGCAGGGGACATCGCTTAAAATGAGGGCAAAGTCCTTCTTTTCTTTATTTTTACGTATGCCGCAGTGTATGCCGCCCGCCTTGAAGCCCTTGGGAGCGCACACTCCGCCGCTTATCTCTTGCAAAAGTTTCATTTTACGTTCACGCCTTATTTTCGGCCGAAAGGCCCTTCGCGGCACTCTTATATAGATTATAGCTTAAAAACGCCGCGCCGTCAATCGACTTTTTAATATAAATATTAAAAGATAAAATTTGATATATCTGAACTTTGTATAACGGCGCCGATAAAGGCGCCCGCCTGCAACCGGGCAAATAAACCGAGCACGACTGCATACCCGATAAACATCACCGCCGGCAATGCACTTTTGCCGCACCCTGCCGTAACGCGCATAACAACCGCCAGCGCCCGCCGCTTTTACGCAGACCCGCTTGCTTTAAACAGGCCATCCCGCTTTTATGCGGGCGCCAAGCGGCAAAAGAAAAATGCATACGAAAAATTTATACAAGCGAGAAAGTTTCGTCCAGTCCGAGCATAATGTTCATATTCTGCACGGCAGCGCCCGAGGCTCCTTTGCCGAGATTATCGAACACGCTGCACAGCAGAATCATATCGTCGTTGCCGCTCACAAAAATTTTCAAAAGGTTGGTGCCCGCCAGCATATTTGCAGGAAGATAGGCGGGAACCTCGTCTTTTTGCGCAACTTTTACAAAGTTCTGCCACGCATAGTACTCTGCAAAATAGTTTCTAATGTCCTCTACGCCCATATTTTTGTGAAGCAGCCTGCGATAGAGCGGAACGGTTACGCACATTCCGCAGTAAAAGTCTGAAACTATGGGATTGAATACAGGGGAATGTGAAAGCCCGCACTCTTTAACCATCTCGGGAATGTGCTTGTGCGAAAGGGTGAGCGCATACTGTCTGGGCGAATCGAGCAGGATATCCCTCTCCTCCGCCTCGTACTCGGCAATCATCTTTTTGCCTCCGCCCGAATACCCCGTCACGGAATGGGCGACGAACGGGTAGTCTGCGCCAACAATGCCGCCCTTTACGAGGGGCGCGACAAGCGAAATGAAGCCCGTGGCGTGACACCCGGGGTTGGCAACGCGATTTGATTCAGCTATCTCACCCCTGCGCTCCTTTGAAATTTCTGGCAGGCCGTATACCCATTCGGGATTGGTGCGGTGTGCCGTCGAGGCGTCGATTACCCTCGCCCTTTTATTCTCTATAAGCGAAACCGATTCCCTTGCCGCCGCGTCGGGCAGGCACAGAAAGCTGATGTCGGCGGAGTTCAGACACTCCTTTCTCGCCTTCGGGTCTTTGCGCTTCTCTTCGGGAAGGGCGATAATGTTTACGTCGCCGCGCTTTGCCAGCCTTTCGAATATCTGCAAGCCCGTGGTGCCTTCCCGCCCGTCAATAAACACGTTATACATCTTTTATCTCTCTCACGCCGCCAGAATTTCTGCGTTTGGCGGCATACGCAGTACAAAGCGGCGTTAAAAAGCCGCTTTGCACCTGAAATAATTTAAATTTTGCGTTAAAAACTCCGCGCGTGCGTCAATAAATATTCACGCCGCCGCAAGTCCTTTTTACTTCAACTTCTTTTCGTCGAGCAGGGCCTTTATCTTGATGGGCAGACCGAACAGATTGATGAAGCCTGCGGAGTCGGTCTGGTCGTAGCAATGGTCCTCGCCAAAGGTTGCAATATCTTCGCTGTACAGAGAATAAGGCGATTTTATGCCGGCGTTCATTACGTTGCCCTTGTAAATGCGCAGCTTCACGTCGCCCGTAACCGTCTCCTGCGTCTTATCCACGAACGCATCGAGAGCTTCGCGCAGGGGCGTAAACCACTGTCCGTCGTATACCATTTCGCCATACTTCACAGCTATAAGCTGCTTATAATGCGCCGTAGCCTTGTCGAGGCAGACAGATTCAAGAAGCTCGTGAGCGGTATAGAGTATTGTACCGCCGGGAGTTTCGTATACGCCGCGGCTCTTCATACCCACAAGCCTGTTTTCAACCATATCGATTATGCCGACGCCGTTTTCGCCGCCTATTTTATTGAGCTTTTCGATGATGGCCACACTGTCGAGTTTCTCGCCGTCGATTGCGGTGGGAATACCCTTTTCAAAGTGAATGGTTACGTATGTGCTCTTGTCGGGCGCCTTCCAGGGGGACACGCCGAGTTCAAGAATTTTATCGTACTGCGGCTCGTTGGCGGGGTCTTCCAAATCAAGTCCCTCGTGCGAAAGGTGCCACAGGTTTTTATCCTTGGAATAGTTGGTCCCCCTCGTTATTTTCAGGGGAATATTGTGTGCTTCCGCATAGTCGATTTCTTCGTCGCGGCTCTTTATGTTCCATATGCGCCAGGGGGCGATTATGGGCATTTCGGGCGCAAACGCCTTTATCGCAAGTTCAAAACGAACCTGGTCGTTGCCCTTGCCCGTGCAGCCGTGGCAGATTGCGTCGGCGCCCTCTTTCTTGGCAATTTCAACAATCCTCTTCGCGATTACGGGGCGCGCGAACGAAGTACCCAGAAGGTACTTGTTCTCATACACGGCGCCCGCCTTCATCGTGGGATAGATGTAATCTTCGATGAATTCCTTGCGGAGGTCCTCTATATACAATTTGGAAGCGCCCGTTTTAAGCGCCTTTTCTTCAAGTCCTTCCAGCTCAGACTGCTGTCCGACGTCGCCTGAAACAGCTATAACTTCACAGTTGTCATAATTTTCTTTGAGCCAGGGAATGATTATCGACGTATCAAGTCCGCCCGAATAAGCTAAAACTACCTTTTTAATCTTCTTTTCCATAACAATATTTCGTCCGATGATTATTTTTGACTCCCCTTCTTCGGTTCGTCCCGCAAATTATACAATATACCGCCCTGCAAGTCAAGCGTTTACCATATCAATTTTGAATATTTTATAAAATATTTTGCATAAATATTCATTATTTATACAAAATCAGCGAATAATTGCATAAATATACAAATATAAGTATGCCGCAGCTATGCGCAGTTTTGCAGCTGCGTTGCGACGGCCGAAAATTATGCCGGCAAACACCGCCGCAGAAACTGTAAACGCAACGCGGCGTGGCTGCGTACAAAGCGACGGCAAAGCCTACGTCAATACATTTTTGACAAAAAATTGTATCTTTTCATCTCTTTGCGCAGAAGTTTATACGAAGGCACGAACCTTTCAACAAGCTGCCAGAATGAAGGCGAATGGTCTCTGTGGACGATGTGGCACAGTTCGTGCACCATTACATACCTCTGCAATTCGGGCGGAAGCATAAGAAGTTTGAAATTGAAAACAATGTTGCCCTTTGCGTCGCAGCAACCCCACATACTTTTGTACGCACGGAAGCCCACGCCCGCGGAATGCAGCCCGCATCTTGCCTCTTCCTCTTTAAACCGCGACAAAAACTCTTCGCCCAGACTGTTTACGTATGCAGCTTTGAAGCCCCTGGGCGAGGTGACGTGTACGCCCTGTCCGTCGATAAAGTTGCGGGTACTTTTTATGACGGGCACGCGCTCGCCGCGCACGTAAGCCTCGGCGTAATCTTTCACGCGCTGACCCGCAAGCACGTTTGCGCTGTTGAAGGCAAGCGCCCTCTCAATCCACGCGCGCTTTTCGGCCACGACGTTTTCTATGTCGCGCTGTGTTGCACGCGCGGGCGCGCGCACAATAATTTTGTTGTCTTCCGTAACTTTGATGGAATAAGTTCTGCGGCTGCTCCTCTGCACCGTATATTCAAATCTTGCCATTTTTCTTTAAAGCGCCCGCGCGGCAGAAAAGCCGCGCGGGCAAAAAATTTTTTAAATCAGTTTTTGAAGAAAGACATCTTCATACGAACGCGCGCATCGCCGTCCACGCGCCCCTCGATATAGCTGAATTCCCCGTCGTCGCGGCGGAAAAATTCCAGCTTCTCGCCGTACTTGCACTGCTTTACGTATGTAATCTGCACGCTTTTAAGGCTTCTTTCCTTCATTTCGTCAACGCTGAACGCGTCCATACACATATCTGCGTACTTGGTGTTGTTTACGTGGTTATAATGGTCGTAATCGGAATAAGATACAATCTTCCCGTACTTCTTTTCCCCTTCTTTAAGCGGCGGCAAGCGCCACGAATTGAAGTCGAGCGCGCGGAAGTCGTTATATTCGCGCGTATCCCCTTCAAAAAATGCCGACGTGGGCAGAACGGAAAAAGTATTCAAATCGACCATACACCAGCGCGTCGAACCGGCGCACACCTTTTCGTCGCCCGAATAAACTTCGAACTCCCTTAAAAATATGGTGTTCTTGGGCTTCATCGGCCAGGTGTGAACGGTAAGTTTATCCCTGAAAACTATGGGACGATAAAGCTCTATGTACCAGTTGGCAAGAATAAAACCTATGCCGCGCGGAGCGATGTCGTCGTAGCCGAAACCTAGCTCGTCGGCAGAAAGGCACGCAGATTCCTCCAATATGGAGAGCAAAGACGAAAGTTTGAGTTCGTCTTTGAAATCGACGTCGGTATATCGTATTTCGTAAGTTTTTATATGCCTGTACATACTATTGTCGTCCTCTTATCAACGTAATTTTATTATATCACCGTCAAACAAAAAAGTCTAACAAATGCGGCCGCAAAGCGCCATTTAAGTTTTATTATGTTTGACATAGTACTATAAATATTGACAAACTATTGACATTCAGCCGCAATATATGGTATAATTTAATCAAATTTACAGGAGAAACACTATGGACGACAACACCGAAGAATTTGAAGGCAATGCAGCCGGCAAAAGTTCTATCAGCGCCGACCTGATAAGGGGACATATCAATACCATAATTCTCCGCTCGCTGTACGACAGAGACAAGTACGGCTACGAGATAATAAACGAGATAAACGAAAAGAGCCACGGGCAGTACACCCTTAAACAGCCCACGCTTTACAGCGCGCTTAAAAGGTTGGAAAACCAGGGGTATATTCAGGCTTACTGGAAACAGGACGAAGTGTCTGCCGGGGGCAGAAGGAAGTATTTCCGCCTTACGGACAGCGGCCGCGAAATAACCGAGCACAACCAGGCTGAATGGGAATATTCGCGTACGGTAATCGATAATCTTATATCGGACAGGAACTTCGATTTCAACCAGCCTGCTCCCACTCCCGTCGACTTCAAAATTCTGAAACAGGCCACTTCGCGCGTGCCCGTAATTCACGGCGAAGGCGAGGAAGATGAAGAAGCCGCGGAAAAGGACGAAAACAAAGAACCCGCCGCGGGCGAGCCGCTGATTGAGGCACGCACCTACACCGTATCGGAAGAGGCGCAGACGATTTACATAGACGACCCCACTAAGCCCGCAGAAAAAGAGGAAAAGGCTGACGGCGACGGGGAAAAGAGCGACACTGTGGTATATTCCGCAGAGACTGAAAAACCACTCTCTTACTCAGAACAGGTATTTGAAAGCGGCTCTACGCTTTCTGCGGAAAAAAGTCAAGCCGAAGGCACTGCGGACGAAGCAGAAAAAAACCAACAGCCGCAACCTGAGGAAAGCGAAAGCATAGTAACGGAAAGCGCTGAACAACAAAGCGTTGCGGCGGAAGCTGCCTCACAGCAGACGACGTATACCGAACGCACCGAAGAGAGCGTTCAGAGCGCGCCTGCACCGCAGCCTTCCGAAAACACGGAAGTTTACGAAGAAAACACCTACTCCTCCCAGCCGCAGGCAGACGCCTTTGCCGCAGAGAGGGCGCGGTACGCATCTCAGCTCTCGACCTCTGCCGAAGAAGAACAGCGCAGGCAGGTTCACGAAAACTATATGAAGCTGATTGCGGGCGACGACGAAAAGAAGCCTGAAAGAGAAGAGACTGCCGAACCGCTCATATACAATGCCCGCCCCGAACAGGAACGCGACTATAAGAACCTTATAGATAAGCTGTTCGACAGCGCATTGAAAAATAACGAACCCGAACCCGTTCAGCAGCCCGCACCGCAGCAATCCCAGGCGGCGCCGCAGTACGTTCAGCAGCCCGCGCAGGCTTACGAACCGCCCGCGGAACCTGAACCCGTTCAGCAACTGCATTACGGAAGCTACCTTGACGCCAGCAGAAAAGCCGCCTCTGACGGGCTTAAAATCAACACCTCGGAAGACGCATTCGCGGCGGGCGCGGCAAGGCAGACCACCTACGACAAAGGCGCAACTTTATTCAAATGCTCGCTTATAATAGGCATAATAATGTTGCTTGAATTTACGCTGACTCTGCTGTTCAGGAACGAGCTTGGCGTTTCGATAGCCTACCCCATTGTCATACTCTCGCTCGGCCTTGCGCTCGTACTCGTATGCGGGGTGCTGTTCGGCGCGCGCTGGGGCAACCATATGCGCAAACCCACAAGCCTGCGCTACATCATCACCGCGGGCGTGATTACCGTCATACTCATCTGCATAATAATAATCTTCGCGGCTGTTATACAGACCAACTGGTCGTCCACCGCGCAGGTAATGGCAAACGTGGTAATACCCTGCATAATAGCGCTGAACATACCCATATTCACGCTCAGCTTCTACCTGTTTACCAAGTGAGAGGAAATATATGAAACTTTTGGCCGTAGTTTATTCAACGCACATCGGGAACACTATGCAGATAGCGGAAGCTATGGCAGAAGTAGCTCCGCTCACCATTGCAGAATTTGAAAATATAGAAAAATATAACCTTTCGCAGTACGACGCGGTGGGCTTCGGCGGAGGCATAAACGCAGGCAGTCACGACGGAAAACTTTTATCATTCGTGCAGAAACTGCAAAGCGTGCCAAAGTATTCGTTTGTATTCTCCACCAGCGCCACGGGCAAGTACCAAAAGCACAACAAAAAACTTATCTCTCTGCTCGAAAGCAGGGGAAGCAAAGTTTTAGGCTCGTTCGGCTGCAAAGGGCTGTGCAAATTCTTTATTTTCGCGCTCGCAGGCGGTATAAACAATGGCCGCCCGAACATTGACGATTTTGATGCGGCGCAGGATTTTATAATGCAGGTTATGGCCGAACTTGAAAAGGAAAAGGCCAGACAGTAAGGCAGTAAGTCTGATTTTGCATTATTGCATAAACAAGCAACTCAACTTAATCGAGCGAGCCGCGGGGCAGAATAATCTGCCCCGCGGCTTTTTATTCCGCTTTTAATTCTTACGGCAACGCCCCCGTTATTCAGCCATATGCAACTCAGGCAACACAAAAAGTGCGGAAGATTTTTCTTCCGCACTTTTTCGCGCCACAGGCGCGTATACATTCATTTTTGCTTTTAAAATTTTTACTTGGCGTATTCCACGCTTCTGAATTCGCGGATTACGTTTACTTTTATCTGCCCGGGATATTCAAGCTCAGACTCAATCTTCTTTGCTATATCCTTGGCGAGGAAGAGCGCCTGGGCGTCGTCAATCTGTTCGGGCTTGACGATTACCCTCACTTCTCTGCCCGCCTGAATGGCGTAGCTCTTGTCTACTCCGTTGAACGAGGACGCTATCTCTTCGAGCTTTTCAAGGCGCTTTACATAGTTGGTGCCTGTTTCGCGCCTTGCTCCGGGCCTTGCGCCTGAAATTGCGTCTGCCGCGGCTACGAGTACGGCCTCAACCGTCTTGGGTTCAACGTCGCCGTGGTGAGCCTCTATGGCATTGACGATGTTGGCGTTTTCCTTATACTTCTTGGCGAGGTCTGCGCCGAGGCGTATGTGCGTGCCTTCCTGCTCGTGGTCTACCGCTTTGCCTATGTCGTGCAGAAGTCCCGCACGCTTTGCAAAATTGACGTCGAGCCCCAGCTCCTGAGCCATAAGACCTGCAAGCAGGGCAACCTCTATCGAGTGCCTGTAAACGTTCTGTCCGTAGCTCGTCCTGTATTTGAGCCTGCCAATCAGCTTTATAAGCTCGGGGTGAAGCCCGAAGATTCCTACTTCGAACATCGCGCTTTCGCCCGCCTGCTTTATCTCCTGGTCGAGCTCCTTTTTGACCTTTTCCACCGTCTCTTCTATGCGCGCGGGATGAATTCTTCCGTCCGCAATCAGCTTTTCAAGCGCAAGCCTTGCAACTTCGCGCCTTATGGGGTCGAAGCCCGAAAGGATTACCACTTCGGGAGTATCGTCTATGATGAACTCTATTCCCGTGGCGTTTTCAAGGGCGCGTATGTTTCTGCCCTCTCTTCCGATTATCCTTGCCTTCATATCGTCGCTGGGAAGGGAAACGGTGGATACCGTCGTTTCTGCCGTATGGTCGGCGGCGCAGCGCTGAATGGCAAGCGTGATAATCTTTTTTGCCTCGTTTGTGGCCTCTTCTTTTGCAGTCTGTTCAATATTCCTTACCTGCAAGGCCACATCGTGACGAACGTCGTCAAGAATCTCGTTGGAAAGGAGCTGCTTTGCCTCGTCTTTGGTGAGCTGGGCAACCTTTTCGAGTTCCTGAATCATCAGTTCGTGCTGATGGTTGATTTTATCCTGGGTCTTTTTGATTTCCTGTTCCCTGTCGGCAAGTTTTTTCTGCTGCTGTTCAAGGGCGTCGGACTTCTTTGTCAGCGAGTCCTCCCTTTTATCGAGATTATCTTCCCTTTGGGTAAGGCGCTGTTCCTGCTTTGCAAGTTCAGCTTTCTTTTCTTTGCTTTCGCGTTCAAAATCGTTTCTGAGTTTAAGTTCCTGTTCCTTTGCCTCTAATATGGCTTCCTTTTTGAGGTTCTTGCATTCTGCCTGAGCTTCGGCAACCATCTTTTTAGCTCTTTCAGACGCTTCGCCGAGTTCAAGTTCTGCCTTCTTTACCTTGTTTTTGTGCATTAAAAAAAGCACTGTAACTATTACGGCTGCAACCGCGACTATGCCGAGGGCTACGCCCAGGCCGATTTCTGCGGCGGTTGCAAGAAACAGGGAGCTTATGCCGTTTAAATTCATTTAAGCCTCCTGATTGTTCTGTAAATATATACGAAACCCTGCAAGGCGGAGTTTGTTCCGCCGCTGTCTGCCTGCGGTATACGCGCCGCAAAAATGCGGCATACCGCCAACTTGCGCAGGGTAAGTTATATCCTTAATAATTTTACAACAATTTTGCTACAAAGTCAACGTATAGCAGGTTTTTTGTTGAAATACTTTGCAAAGCGGTGCAAATAAAAAATTACCAAAATTAAAAAGGGCGGTATGCCGCCCTTTTTAATTAAAACTCAATCTTCGATTTCAGAAAGCCATACGGCGGGCGACGCGTCGGAAGGCATACGCCAGTCGCCGCGCGGCGAAAGCGTTACCGTGCCCACCTTTACGCCGTCGGGTATGCACGAACGTTTGAACTGCTGCGAGAAAAATCTCTTGTAAAAATTTTTGAGCCATTTATCTATGACAGCCTCTTCAAACATTCCGTCAAACGCTCTGCGTGCAATATAGCGCACCTTTTCGGGCGAAAAGCCCCAGCGCACGGCATAGTACAAAAAGAAGTCGTGCAGAACGTACGGCCCCACTATGTCCTCCGTCTTTTGCGCGATATTTCCCGATGCATCAGGCGGGAGAAGTTCGGGGCTGATTTCCGTTGCCAGAATTACTTCGAGCGTCTTTTGTGCGGCGCCGCCCAGTCTTTCTGCCTCGAACTTTATAAGGTGCTTTACAAGCGTTTTCGGCACTCCCGAATTTACCGCGTACATAGACATATGGTCGCCGTTATACGTTGCCCAGCCGAGAGCAAGCTCGCTCAAATCGCCCGTGCCGATAACCAGACCGCCCGTCTTGTTGGCGGTGTCCATAAGTATCATAGTGCGCATCCGCGCCTGGGAGTTTTCGTAAGTCACGTCGAGCACTTTCGGGTCGTGCCCGATATCCTCGAAGTGCTTCAACACAGAGGAAGTTATGTCCACCGTTTTAAGCGTAACCCCGAGCGCGGCAGAAAGCTCTTTCGAGCTTTTGAGCGTCTTGCCCGTAGTGCCGAACCCCGGCATAGTTATTGCAATTATATCCCCGGGATTCTTGCCAAGTTTTTCGAACGCGCGGCGCGTTACAAGCAGCGCGAGCGCCGAATCGAGCCCGCCCGATATGCCAATCACCGCCGTCTTTGCATTGGTATGTTTAAGGCGCTTTACCAGCCCCATCGTCTGCAAATTCAAAATAAGCTCGGTGCGCTCTGAAAGGCGCGAGCCGTCTTTGGGAACGAAGGGGTATCTTGCAAAAGTTCTGTGCGTATCGCCGCCGCAACCGCACACGCTTCTGCGAGACTAGTCATTGCGTCTCTCGATTTCCTTCTC
>UMIY01029795.1_pt1 | contig 46363 bp, 49 predicted proteins | sample 1965921 | NCBI WGS metagenome assembly UMIY01 (sample SAMEA4836134, study PRJEB28245) | human gut metagenome | biome: gut microbiome; material: fecal sample | place: Denmark | collected 2008
GCTAATCCTAAAAGATTGCAAAGAGAGGCAAGAAAACAAAGCAAACAAGTAGGGATAGGTACAAAATCTCAATTGGCATTGCAACGACAAAGAGAAGAAATGAAATTGGAAAGAAAAACCCAAAGTAGGCAAAGAAGAGAGTTGGATAAACAAAGAAAATTTGAATTAAAACAAGAAAAACGCAAACAAAAACACAGGGGCAAATAGTAATGAGCTATTTGTACCAGAGGATTACCGCTAATCGCCAAAACAGTAAATCAAAAAAATTTTACTGTTTTTTGGCTCTATGTCAAATATTGGGGAGACTCGTTAACTCGAGTCTCTCTTTTCATTTAAAAATCAATACTTATGCGCTATAGAATATCAAATCTAAAATAACAAAAAACAACCAAAAATGAACATAGAAAACAAAACCCCTAAGAGTTTTGTGAAATTTTCCCATTTTCCTATCACTACTTCCATGCAAACATAATTCTTTTTCTAGACAAATTAAAATTTTTCATACCAACACAATTCCTCTTTGAATATGAGTATCCTTAATCTTTTGAATTCTATGATCGTGAACCCAAATCTTTTTAGAACCACAGTGGGGACAAGTATTCATATTTTTGACAGAAGCATGAATATCAACAAATTCATGTTATTATTATCTTGCACTTATATGCACCTCCTTGCTTTATTGTTGGTATTTCAAGTTTAGGACTAAATGCGTATAAGTGCAATTTTTTTACATAAAAATATCTGTTAGAGGTTTACTCCCCCAACAGATATTATAGAGCCTTTTTTCTCCTAACAAAAAACTGCTGGGATAAGCCAGCAGTTTAAGTCTAATTAGTCAGCGCTATATGGAATAAGTGCGATTTGTCTTGCTCTTTTAATAGCAACTGTCATTTCTCTTTGATGCTTTGCTGTTAAACCAGTGATTCTTCTTGGAAGAATTTTTCCACGGTCAGAAATATAATTTCTTAGCATATCCACATCTTTATAGTCGATTTTTTTAGTTTTATCTTTTTCAAAAGGATCTACTTTTTTCCTTCTGCCAAATCTTCTTTGCATTTTTACCCTCCTTAAAATGGTATATTGTCATTATCAACAGGGAAAAATCCATCTTCATCATCGTCATTATTATTTGAAAAATCATTTCCGTAAGCAGAATTTACTGGTGGCTCATTATTAAATCCACCTTGATTAAATCCTCCTTGGCTTTGGAAATTATTTTGATTAAAGCCGCCTTGGTTTTGGTTAAATCCACCTTGGTTTTGTCCTTGGTTTGAACCAATAAAAGAAATAGCATTCACAACAACATCTGTTGTATAAATAGTTCTTCCTTCTCTTTCATAGCTTCCTGTTTGGATTCTACCTTCAACTCCAATTTGACTACCCTTTTTATGGTAATTTGCAATAAGTTCTGCTGTTGCTCCAAAAGCTGTACAAGAAATAAAATCAGCTGTTGGTTGATTATTTGCTTGAGCCTCTTGTCTCTTTTGCTTAGACATTCTTCTGTCCACAGCAATTGTAAAACGGCACATTGCAGTTCCTGTTTGCGCATAACGAAGTTCTGGATCTCTTACTAGTCTTCCTATTAAACTAACACAATTCATAAAAACTCCTTAGTCTTCAACTTTTATAATCATTTGTCTCATAACTGGGTCCATGATTTTTGCGATTCTGTTGATTTCAGCAATGTCTTCTGGTTTTGTTTCGAATTCAACGAAAATATAATAAGCTTCTTTTTTGTAGTCGATTTCGTAAGCTAATTTTTTCATGCCCCATTCATCAACGTTATTAATTTTGCCGTCTTTTTCGATTACCTTTTTAAGTCTGTCGAAAGAAGCATTTCTCTTTTCTTCTTCCACTTCAGGATAAAACATAATCACCGCTTCGTATTTATTCATACTTTCACCTCCTCATGGTCTTCGGCATAGCTAAAAAAACTATGCAAGGATTTCAATCTTTGATATTATATATTAAAGAAGAATTTTAGTCAAGAATTTTTAAAATTTTGAGGTAATTATGCAAGTTAAAAAAATTAATGTCAAAGAAAAAAAGAATATTGCCCTTGTTGCCCATGACCACAAGAAAAAGGAGCTTTTGGATTGGGTTAAAAGGCACGAAGATGAGTTAGTCGGTCATAATTTTATTGGCACAGGCACTACTGCTGCTCTCATTTCTCGTGAGACTTCTCTTGATGTCAAACGCCTTGTATCTGGTCCTCTAGGTGGAGATCAACAACTTGGTGCGAAAATTTCTGATTCGCAAATTGACATCTTAATTTTCTTTTGGGACCCTCTTGAGGCACAACCTCACGACCCCGATGTAAAGGCACTGCTTAGAATTTCAACCCTATATAATATTGCACTTGCCACATCTTCAACTACTGCTGACTATATTTTGTCTTCGCCAATGTTTAATGAGAAGTATGACGTGGAAATTTTGGATAACGAATATTCTGTGGAAGATAGAATTTCAAAAAATGATTTTGATTGATTGTTAAATAGTTTGTTTAAATTATTTTAAAGATATTTTTATATTTATTTGTCTTATAAAAGGAGGAAGTATGGATTACAAAAGATTTGATGACAAAATCATCGCAAGAATTGATAGAACTGAAGAAGTTCACGAAAAATTAAAAGAAATTGCTCTAAAAGAAAACATTAAGCTTGCATCCGTTTATGGAATTGGTGCCACAGATGACTTCACTATTGGGCTTTTTAGTCTTGCAAAAAGAGATTATAAAGAAAAAAACTTCAAGGGCGAGTTTGAAATTTTATCTCTAATTGGAAGCATAACAACACTAAATGGAGAATATTATCCTCACCTTCATATTTCTGCATCTGACGGCGAAGGAAAAGTTTTTGGTGGACATTTGAAATCTGCTAAGATAAGTGTAACTTGCGAGCTCACTCTTAATATTATTGAGGGCACTGTTGAAAGACAAAAAGATGACTTCACTGGCATAAATATTTACAAGTTTGACTAATTTTAATGAAAGCGACTTTTGTGGTCGCTTTTATTTTTTTGCCTTTTTTTGATAAAATAAGTTCATTGGAGGTACTTATGACAAATATTTTAGATAGATTTTTAAATTATATTTCCTTTGAGACAACTAGCGACGAAAGTTCAGAAACTTGTCCTTCAACTAAAAGACAATTAAAACTTGGAAATTATTTAGTGGAAGAGTTAAAGTCCCTTGGTATTGATGCTGAAATTGACGAAAATGGTTATGTCTATGGAGAAATTAAGGGCAACACTAAAACAGAAAAAACTCTTGGTTTTATTGCTCACATGGACACTGCTCCCGACATGAGTGGAAAGGATGTAAAAGCAAAGATAATAGAAAATTATGATGGCTGTGACATTAAATTAAATGATGACTTCACTACAAGTGTATCCGATTTTCCTTTTTTAAAAGATTTAAAGGGCGAGACTATTATAACTACTGACGGAACTACACTTCTTGGTGCAGATGATAAGGCAGGCATTGCTATAATTATTTCTGCTGTAGAAGAACTTTTAAAAGATAAAAACGCAAAATATGGCGACATAAAAATTGCCTTTACACCTGACGAAGAAATCGGCAGAGGTGCAGACAGGTTTGATGTGAAAAAATTTGGTGCTGACTTCGCTTTTACAGTTGACGGAGGTCCTCTTGGCGAGCTTGAATATGAAACCTTTAACGCGGCTTCAGCTAAAATCAAAATTCAGGGCAAAAATGTCCACCCAGGTTCTGCCAAGGATACAATGGTAAACTCGCAGCTAATTGCCATGGAATTTAATTCAATGCTTCCAGTAAATGAAAGACCTGAATACACAGAAGGTTACGAGGGATTCTCACTTCTTCTTAACATGGAAGGATCTGTTGAGTTCACGAAAATGAACTACATCATAAGAAATCACTCAAGAGAAAGGTTTGAAGATATGAAAAATTTATTTGAGGAGATAGCAAATTTCTTGAATAAAAAATACGACAACCGAGTTAAACTTGAAATCAAAGACCAATATTACAACATGAGAGAAGTCTTAGAGAATCACATAGAAATAATTGACCTTGCAAAAGAAGCTTTTGAAAAATCTAGCGTCACTCCAAAAATTGGCCCAGTGAGAGGTGGCACTGACGGCTCAAAATTATCCTTTATGGGGCTTCCTACTCCAAACATCTTCACAGGCGGCTACAATTATCATGGTCGTTATGAACTGGTAAGCCTTGACCAAATGCAAAAGTCTAAGGAAGTTGTAAAAAATATTATAAAGCTATTGGCTGAAAAAAATTGATATTAGAAAAGACCATCATGCACTTTGATGGTCTTTCTTCATAAACTTAATCTTCACTATTTACTTTTCCATTTTTAACTTCATTTTCATTAGAATTAGAAACAGAAGTAGAATTTTCTTCTTTAACAGCTTCTTCTTTTAACTTTTCTCTAAGTTTTTTATCTCTAATTTTTTGCTCAATAGCTGCTCTTTCTTCTTCTGTCATATTTTGCAACTCTTCTTCAGTATAATTTAATTCTTCCTCACTTGATTCAGACTCATTTTCTCTGAGCCTTAGGAGTTCATGTGCCTCGTATCTTGCATCTTCTTTCTTGACAAAATATAGGGGCGAACCCTTTTTAGTTGTCCCAGCAACAGTTTTCATGCCAATATTTTCTTTGTCAAGAGTTACTCCATAATAGGCTAGATAAGAAAGCTGTCCATAATTCATGTCTGTCTCAACATGTTTATTGGCGATAGAAACAAGTTTTGGAAGTTTTAAAAGCATCTTAGGAGACTTCATTTTGTCAAAAATCTTCATGATAAAATCTTGTTGAGCTTTAATCCTGTCAAGGTCTTGGTCTTTATAAATTTTTCTAATTCTAAGATATTTAACTGCATCTTCGCCATCTAATAGGTGAAGTCCCTCTTCAAAATCAATTTCTAATGGCGGTATAGTTGACGGATCTGTGTACTTGTAGGCTGGAGTGTAAACTTCCACTCCGCCAATTGCATCTACAAGCTCCTTCACTGCTTCGTAATTAACTGTAACGTAATGGTCAATTTTTACTCCCATAAAGTCTTCCACACTTGAAACTTGAAGATCAATGCCACCACGAGAATAAGCTGCATTCATCCTATAATTGTCATAGCCCTTTAACTTGTAGTATGTATCTCTTGGAACAGATAAAAGTCTAACTCTATCGTACTTTGGATCAATAGATAGGAGCATAATTGTGTCTGCTCTTTTTGAATCAGCATCCTTTTCATAAGTTACTTCACTTGAATCAATTCCAATCAATAAAATATTTACAATGTCTTCGTCATCATTAAAGACAGTAATTTTTTCTGGCTCTCTGACTTCTGCTTTATTTATAATTTTTTTATTATCATCTAATTTTTTTCCCCTTGGCATAAACATAAATGTAAGTCCTAGTGCACCAAGAAGAAATACAACTGTAAGGAATACAAATATTCTGTAAATATATTTCATATTAACCTCCTAAACTAAGTCTATATAAAAAAAACTAAATTTTCAATACTTTTTACTTATATGATATTGTAAATTTGCTTTGGGTAAAATATAAATATGAAAATATTATTAGACGCAGACGGTGCACCAGTCCGTGAGATAACAGAAAAGCTCTGTCAAAAATATAGTGCAAAACTTATCATAGTAAAAAATTACACACAAGAGTTCACATCTATTTATGGAGAAATTGTTAATGTAGATATATCAAAGGAGTCTGCTGATCTTTATATTGCCAATTGTTCAAAAAAGGATGACCTCATCATTACAAATGACAAGGGCCTATCTTCCCTTGGTCTTTCAAAAAAGGCGAGGGTCATGGATTTTCAGGGTAACTTTATAGATGATGACAATATAATGGAAATGCTAGAGAGCCGTCACTTTAAAAGAAAAATGCGTGAGAGACAAATTTATTTTAATATTGCGAAGAGAGATAATGTTGCCGATGAAAACTTTTATAAGGCACTGGAGAAATTTTTGGAGGAAAATAAAATGCTAACACTATTTGTTTCAAGCCTTTGCCCCGACTGTCCACCAGCAATTGCAGAAGTAAAAGAGAAAAACTTGGACTGCGAAATTGTTGACATAACAGAATCAATGGCAAACTTGAAGAGATTTTTAAAGGAGAGAGACTTCTCCGAAAGCTTTGACGAAATTGTAGAAAAAAATCACGTTGGAGTGCCTGCACTTATGCGTGGCGATGAGTTTTACTTTTTCGACGGAAACTTAGATGAATTTTTAGAGGGATAATATGGAATTTAAAGATTTTAAAGAATTAGCAAAAGTAAGAGAATCATGTAGAGATTATGATGCCGATAGAGAAGTTGAAATAGAAAAAATTGAGGCTTGCCTTGAAACGATGAAACTTGCGCCATCAGCCTGCAATGCACAACCCTATTACTACTACATTGTCCATGGCGACGATGCAAAAAATATTTCAAAATACTTTCAACTTGGCAAGATGAACTCCTTTGCTAAAGATATATCTGCCTTTGCAATTGTCACAGAAGAAAATTACAACCTATCTGCAAAGATTGGCTCAAGTGTAAAAAATCAAGATTACAAGTCCATTGACATAGGCATATCTGCTGCCTACTTCACAGCAGAAGCCACAAGCCTTGGTCTATCAACTTGTATAATGGGTTGGTTTGATGAGGAAAAATTACAAAAATTTTTAAAGACAAAAAGTAGAATTAGACTTGTCATAGCAATAGGCTACGCAAAAACTGATGACCTTCGCGAGAAAAAAAGAAAGACCTCTGACGCCTTATATAAAATAATTTCAGAAGAACTCTAAAAAGAAAACTAGGTTCATGTGGACCTAGTTTTTTACATTATGGGTTTGATGTAGCCAAGCTCCATGGCTGTGTTATAAGCCTCAACAAGGTTTTTCGCCCCAAGCTTTGCGTAAATATTTGCTATGTGATTGTAGAGAGTTCTTTCGCTTATGAAAAGTTTATCTGCAATTTCTTTTTTAGTAAGTCCCTTTACAAGTTCAGTCAAAATTTCTTCCTCTCTTTTTGTGAGAGCTTCCAAAAGGTCAGGGCATTGATCTTTAGATAAAATTTTTTCATCTTTATAGACTCTTTCTAGCCTTTTGATTAATTCATCCACTTCCACAGACTTATTTATAAAGTCTCTAGCCCCCTTTTCCTCTGCTTTTCTTTTGTAGTTAATCATGTCGTAGGAAGTCAAAATTACAACTTTTTTATTTTTGTCAAAATCATAAATTTTATCCAAGATGTCAAAGCCCGTCTCATCTCTCTTTAAATTTATGTCCACAAGAAAAATGTCATAGTCCTTTTTCATTTCAGCATAAAATTTTTCCACTTCATTTGTATAAAAGCAGGAGATTCCCCTCTCTTCCAAGAGGAGCCTTAAGCTCTCGCCAAAAATTTTATGGTCATCTAATAAAAGAATTTTCATCTTTAAACCTTCTCAATCTTATTTTTGTGTAAAGAGTCCTTCCCCTATCCTCGTAGGAAATTTCGCCTTCATTAGAGGAAATTAGCATCTTCAAAAGTAGAACCCCCCTCTTTGAATCCTCTATATTTTTAAAGTCCTCACGAGCCATGCCGTCGCTTTCCACTTCCATAATTATAAAGCCCCTATCTTCATAGAGTCTGTAAAAAATATAGGTCGCCTCTGAATGTTTGTAGATGTTGTTGACAAGCTCCTTGGTAATTAGGGCAATTAGTTTTACTTCCTCGCCCCTTAAATTTTCTAAGGCACTTGAAATTTTCTTGTCAATTTTTGTAGTCTTGTCAGGATAAAGGCTAGCCACATTTTCAAATATAACATGAATATTTTCTTCCATACCAAAGTCTTCAAAGAGACTTGTCTGATAAAACTTCATAATTTTCCTAAGTCTTTCATTTAATTTTGTAAGCAGGTCGCTTGCCTCATGGACTTTGGGCTCTTTAAGACTCAAATAATTTTTGGCAGCAAAAATATCTTGTAGGACCTCGTCATGAATAAGCCTTGCAAAATTTTCCCTTTCATTTGCCAGGTAATGAGACAGATAAAATAATTTAAAGGTCTTGTCATAGACATCTTCCCTATCCTTTAAGAATAAGAAAAAGAAAAGGCAGCAGGCAAAAAATATTACTTGATTAAAAATATTTATGACAAGAGCATCAAGGTCCAAGAGGTAAGTTAAAATCATAATCAGAGAAATGAAAATTCCCGTAAAGACCTGTGTCATCTTTTTTGAAATTGGAAGAATACTTATGTAAAAAGTCTTCTCTTTTCTCAAATTTTTCACAATATAAAAAATTGAAGTCAATAGTCCTATGGCAAAGCACATTAAAAAATTAAAATTTTTATTTAAGGCTAGGGCAAAAAATAAGAGTGAGGCATAAATATAAAGTCCGTCAGTTTTTTTATCCTCTTCCTTAGTAATTTCTGTGTAAATAAAGCCATAGATAATTAGGATCAATGCTGCGGAAGTTAGGTTTATTATTGGATCTTTTTTTGTAATTTCGCCAACTTTATAAAGGTAGCACCAATAAAAAATCAGGGCGGCATGTGAAATTATTATTTTTAAAATTCTCTTCCCCATCAAAAGTAAGTCACCCCAATCCTTTCCTTGCTTGTATTTATTGCCACAAAAATATTTGCAAAAATTAAAATTAAAAACTTGCTTATCAAATATAATTTTATCACAGAAGTAAAAATATAAATATTAGTTGAGACTATTAATACAAGGCCTCCAAGAAAAAATATCTTCTTTTGGATACCCGCCATCTTGTTCATGTTTTCTGTATTTAAAATTTTTAAAATTAAAAAACTTGTGTAAAGGCCAGCTGTTACTAGGAAGTTTAAAATTTCAAGGACCTCAATCTTTGTTTTGAAGGCAAAAAATATTAGGGAAGGCAAAAGAGTAATAAAGCTTGCAAAAAATAATGTACCAAAATATTTTTCTAGCAAAAATTTTATGGAGACTCCATTTGCAAGAAGAAATTCTAATTTTTTTCTCGCCTTGTCTTCTTGGAGGGTCTCCTTAGAAAACTCTAAAGAAAAAATTAAAAATAAAAGAGAAATTCCCTCCACTCTCATAATTTTTGAAACTTCTTTCATTGAGTTAATTGAAAAATTTGAAAGCAATGAGAAAACCAAAGCAAAAAATGCCATTAAAACTGCATTTTTATCCAAAATTTTTTTAAGATCAATATTAATTAATTTTAAGACCACTCTGCCCTTACCTCCATTAAATTTTCATTTTCCAATTTTCTAAGTTGGTAAAAAGAATAAAGCCCTAAACCAAGACCAATAATTACATTTGCAAGAATTAAAAATATACTTAAATCCAAATTTATAAGATCTAGAAATTTTAAAATCCTCCCAGAAAAATTTCCCAAGAGATAAATCATAAGACTTGTAATAAAGAAAACTATATTTTTGAAAAACTTAAAATTCTTCCTATACATTGCCATTATGTTAAGGGTCAAAATCAAAAAATAATGAAGGATGAGACACGTTAGGTAAATGGCGATAAATATCTTTCCCAAGTCACAAATCATATAAGTTCCAAAAAAAATTATGAATGAAGCAAGAGATGAAACCCTCCAGTTTTCTATTGAATATGTCCTTATTATTTCTCTTACATCAAGTCCAGTCCCCAATAAAAACTCCAACCTTCCACTTAGCTTATCCCTGAGACTTAAATTTACAAGAATAGTGTTAGATCCAATTATTCCAAAGCCAAGTATTAGGGCATAAGTCATTAAGATGACAAAATTTTCTCCTTTTACACTTAAAAGAAACTTATAAAGGCTAAGAAGATAGGCAAGTGCAAGTAGGGAAAATAAAACTGTATTGATGGTCACTTCTCTGTCCCTAAAGATTATGTATCTCGTCGCCTTATTTATATTCTTGTCCTTCATTTTGATCCCTCCTCTATAAATAAGTCCTCAAGATCTTCTCCAAGTTCTGAAATTTTTTTTGTGAATAAAATTTTTCCATCCTTAATCATTGTTACCATATCGGCAATTTTTTCTATCTCAGATAAATCATGAGAAGTTATAATGATTGTCTTACCCTCGTCCTTTAGCATAGCAATTATTTTTCTAATTTCAACTCGAGATAGAGGGTCCACACCAGAAGTTACTTCATCTAAAAAAATAATATCCCTATTCATTAAAATAATTATGAGAAGAGACAACTTCCTCTTCATACCCTTGGAGTAAGTTGCAACTTTTCTACCTAAATCATTTGTTATGCCCAGTATGTCGGAATACTTTATGTAATTTTCTTTATCTGAACCAAAATAAAGGGAATATATATTAATATTTTCCATGCCAGTCTTGTCCTCATATAGGTAGTCATTTTCAAGTAGGGTGGCATAGGAGCCCTTGACTTCGACACGACCTTTGCACTTATAAATGCCCGTCAAAATCCTCAGTAGACTTGTCTTTCCTGACCCATTTGGTCCAACAAGAGCGTGGACAGTGCTTTTTTCCACGGAAAAAGAAAAATCACAAAAGAGTTTTTTGCCCTTAAAGTTTTTTTCAATATTTTTTATAAGTATTATGTCTTTCATATTGCCTCCTTGTGCAAGCTCCCTGTGATTGTTTTATTTTAAAAATCTAAAAATTCAAAAATTTTAAGACGCAGCCCAAAAAAATTAAGATGATTCCTAAAAATTTTTTCTTACTTTTATCTTTTTCCAGGATAAAACTTGCAAATATAAAAATTCCAACAAATAAAATAATATTTGATGCTGTCAAGTATTTCATAACTTATCTCCATTCTAATTTAATAAAATCTGCCTTTCATGAGTAATAACTGCAAAAAATAAGAGGTAAATTTCTCTACCTCTTATTTTCTTATTTATTTAATTCTTCTTCCATAGACTTTACAAGTTCAGCAAATTTTTCTTCTTCAAGCTCTGTAAATCGACCTATACTAGGCGAATCTAAATCCAAAACTGCAACAACTTCTCCCTTTACTATAATTGGCAATACAAGTTCAGAATTTGAAGCACTGTCACAGGCGACATGCCCTTTAAAGTCATGAACATTTTCTATTCTCATAATCTTTTTATTTTTCCAAGCTGAAACGCAAACACCTTCTTCACTTAGCCTTGTGCAGGCAGGCAGTCCTTGGAAGGGTCCAAGGACAAGTTCCTCTCCTCTTACAAGATAAAAGCCTGCCCAATTAAGATCTTCAACTACATTAAAAATTATGGAAGAAATATTTGCCATCATTGCAATCATGTCGGACTCAGTTTTTATTGTTGCCCGTCCAAAGTCTAGCATATAGTCTAGTCTTTCAACTTTTTTTAATTTTTCAATGCCCTTTAAATTGTCATTCATAAAAGACCTCTTTCTTTAAATTTTTATTTTTTAGTTTTTAAAGCTGTGAACAGGTGCGGGTATAAAGCCTCCACGATTTGCAAATCTCTCACAGTTTCCTCTGTGAACTGGAATTATTGGAGCTGAGCCAAGTAGTCCACCAAAGGTTGCTTCTTCGCCAAGATCCTTTCCTATTACTGGTATAAGTCTAACGGCAGTAGTCTTTTGATTTATAATTCCAATCATGGCTTCGTCTGCAATTATAGCTGCAAGTGTTGACGCTTTCGTGTCTCCTGGAATTGCTATCATATCTAGACCAACAGAACATACGCAAGTCATTGCTTCAAGCTTATCTAGTCCAATGTGACCATCTCTTGCCGCTGCTATCATGCCTTCGTCTTCACTTACAGGTATAAAGGCACCAGAAAGTCCACCAACATGATCAGATGCCATGATACCACCCTTTTTCACAGCGTCATTTAACATAGCAAGGGCAGCAGTAGTTCCATGTCCACCAGCAAATTCTACTCCAATTTCTTCTAAAATTCTTGCAACTGAGTCGCCAATAGCTGGTGTTGGGGCAAGGGACAAGTCAATTGTGCCAAAGGGAACTCCAACTTTATTTGCAACTTCTGTACCGATTAATTCTCCAAGTCTTGTTATTTTAAAGGCTGTCTTTTTAATAGTTTCTGAAACTACATCAAAGCTTTCTCCCTTAACTTTTTCTAGGGCATACTTAACTACACCTGGACCAGAAACTCCAACGTGAAGGACTACATCCCCCATGCCAACTCCGTGAAAGGCTCCTGCCATAAATGGATTATCTTCCACTGCATTTGCAAAGACAACAAGTTTTGCACAGCCAATGGAGTCAACCTCCTTAGTATTTTCTGCAGTCTCAAGAATTTTTTCTCCCATTAGCTTAACTGCGTCCATATTTAGACCTTTTTTTGTTGTTCCAACATTTACTGATGAACAAACTTTTTCTGTCTCAGCAAGTGCTCTAGGAATTGAATTTATTAAAATTTCATCAGCTGGAGTCATTTCTCCATGAACTAGGGCAGAAAAACCACCTATGAAGTCAACACCAATTTCCTTAGCAGCCTTGTCAAGAGCCTTGGCAAATTTAGTGTAGTCTTTTTCCTCAGTTGCTCCAGCAATAAGTGCAATAGGTGTAACAGAAACTCTCTTGTTTACAATTTCTACTCCATATTTTTTGCCTATTTCATTTGCATACTCAACTAAATTTTTTCCATATTTAATAATTTTATTGTAAATTTTTTCGCAAGCTATATCTGCATCTTTATCTATACAGTCTAAAAGTGATATGCCAAGAGTTACAGTCCTAATGTCTAAGTTCTCTTGGTCAAGCATCCTAACTGTCTCTAAAATTCTTTTTTTATCCATAGTAGCTCCTTAAATTTGGTGCATCTTGTCAAAGATACCTGTGTGTTGAACTCTAATAGAAAGGTCTAGTTCTTCGCCAAGCTTTTCGTAGGCATCTACAACTTCTTGGAACTCAACGTTAATCTTCGTTAAATCAACCATTACAATCATTGTAAAATAGCCATCTAAAATTGTTTGAGTAATATCAACAATATTTAGATCAAACTCCACCATCTTCTTTACTACTTCATATACAATACCGATTTTGTCACTACCAATAACAGTTATTACAGCTCTCATAGCATCCCCCTTATTTAAAATTACAATTATTATACCATAACTTAATGTATTAATAATCTCTTTATGCTTGTAACTTCCTTTACTTTATTATATTATAAGGCAAAAGGGGGATAATATGAAAAATTTTAAAATTATTATAATTTCTCTTCTTGCAATTTTACTTTTAACAGCTTGTGGCAAAAATAAAAATTCTAATCAAGAAGTTGCTGAAAAAAATAAAGTTGAAGAAAAGGAAAAAGCAAACGAAGCAGATATAAAACTTTTTATTGCTAGAGAAAATCTTGGAGAGTCCAGTGAAAAATTTCCTCTCGCAGAAATCCTTGGCGACTTAAATTTAGATGACTATGAAAGAATTTTTAAGGGCGCAAACTTTACTGATAAGGAAATTGAAAAGAAAGAAAATAAGCCTGGCGATGTCATAATTTCATCTGATGGTAGAGAAATAAAACTTGCAGCTGTATATAAGGATAAGGTTTTTGAAAATGAAGAAATTAATGATAAAAATTCAAAATTAATTGAGTCAAATAATTCTTTAAGAAAAAAGGCTTTAACTTTACTGCTTTCAAATAAAATGCGCCAAGTTGAAACAATGAATAATCCTGGAGAGTACAGAACTTATTATCCAAATTTAGTAAAGGACTTTTTTGAAGATGGCAAATTAATTTTTCTAGCATCTGTTAATAATGCAAATTATTCTTACAAAGATGGAATCTTTAATCAAGATTCAGGCTATCTTATTCCCATGGAATTTCAATATATTTTAGATGAAGATAAAAATTTTGTCTTTGATAAAAAAATAGAGGCAGAAGATGGATCAAAGAATGGTCCTTCTATTGAAAAAATGGCTCGTGGTGATAAGATGACCTTTGATAACTTACTGCTTGCCAATATAAATAAGGAAATTTATGACAGCTTAATGGAAGATTTATTTTATGTCGCAAAAGAAAAGGGCTTAAAGGACTTTACTCACAAGCTAGAAGAAATTCCTGGCTACGAAAAAGATGTAGTCTACATTGAAAATGGACCAAGACACATTGATGGCACAGTTGAAATTGCAAAGAAAAAGGATTACGAAGAGGCAAAAAATAATTTTGGAAAAGAAAACTGGTCTTATTGTGAAGGTATAATTTATCACAAGGACACTGGCATTGCTGTAAAAGGCATAATTGATTATTTCGAATAAAATTTTTTATGAAAAATCCCTTGCTAAAAATCTAGCAAGGGTATTTTTGTCTTCCTGTGAATTTTTTTATTTTTATTTGCAAGCCTCGATAAAATTTTTAAAGATTAAATTCATTTCATCGTCATCATACATCATCTCTGGATGCCACTGTACCGCTAGAGCAAATTTTTTGTCCTCAAGGTAAACTGCCTCAATTAATCCTTCTTCTGAAAGTGCAGCTTTTTTTAGATCTTTTCCAAGTTCATTTATGCCTTGATGATGATAAGAATTTGTCCAAATTTCATCTCTCTTAAATATTTCATAAAGTGGAGAGTCCTTTACAATATTTAGTGAATGTGACGGCTCATTTCTAAGTGAGTTACTCATTGAGTGTGCAGGAAAACCTGCTGAAGGTAAGTCTTGATGAATTGTTCCTCCAAGTGTAATATTTAAAACTTGAAGACCTCTGCAAATTCCAAGTATAGGTATGTCCTTTTCAAGGGCATATTGTATCATAAAAATTTCTTGGTGGTCTCTTATATTGTCAAAGTTCCCAGCTTTTCCGCTATTTCTTTCATTATAAGTTCTTGGATTTACATCGTGACCACCGGATAATAAAAGTCCGTCAACTTTATCCAATACAATTCTCATATCTTCCATACTTTTTATATTTGGTATCAAAATTGGCACGCCGCCATTTCTTTCAACCGCTCTAATGTAATCTGCTGCAACAAGTTGCCACTCTTGACCTTCAACTCCAATTTGTCCAACATCATTTTGAGAAATATCTCTAAGTGAGTTAATAGAAATTCCTATAATTGGTTTCATAATCTTCCTCCCAAAGTTTTATATTTTCATTATATCAAATAGAACTATAAATTGATAATACATAAAGTTCTATTTTGCCTTTCTTGACTAAAAAATATGGCTGATATATAATTTATTGACTAGAGGTGTTATATGAACTTAAAGAGACAATTTTTTAAATTTGTTATACCATCAATAATTGCTATGTGGGTCTTCTCAATTTACACAATTGTAGACGGCTTTTTTGTAGCAAACTTTGCTGGCGAATTAGAATTATCAGCTGTGACAATAGTTATTCCCTATGTGAACTTTCTCTTTGCCATTGCTATAATAACTGGCGTGGGCTCTCAAACTATAATAGGAATAGAGCTTGGTAGGGGAAATCGAGACGAGGCAAATAAAGTATTTACCTTTATAATCATATTTATACTTGCCTTTACTGCTATTCTTGCCGCCCTTGCACTAATTTTTATGGATAAAATAATTTTATTCTTGGGAGCAAATTCAACCTTATTTCCACTGTCTCACCAATATTTATCTGTAATTGTATTTTTCTCGCCTTTTTATATAATTTCCTATGCCTTTGAAGTTTTGGTAAAGGTAGATGGCTTTCCTAGAACTGCAATAATAGGTGCAGTCTCTGCTTGCCTAACAAATATTATCTTGGATTATATTTTAATCGACAAATTTCACATGGGAGTTAGAGGAGCTGCCCTTGCAACAGGCATTGCACAATTTTTATCTTGCGTCATTTTTTTCCTTCACTTTAGAGCTGCCAAGGGCTACCTTCGCTTTGTGAAAATTAAAATGACTGCAAAAGAAATTTTATCTTATTTAAAGACAACTATAGCCTATGGCTTTGGCGAATTTATCTCTGAACTTAACACAGCAACTTTTGTCTTTATCTATAATTTATTCATAATAAAATATATCTCACCAGAATTTTTGTCTGCCTATGCAGTTATAAATTACTTGTCTGTCTTTGCAAACTCAACCTTCCAAGGAGTTTGCCACGGCACACTCCCTCTTCTATCCTACTATCATGGCTCAGAAGAGAGAGATAAGAGTCTAAAAATAATAAAAATGAGTTTTATCTTTATCTCTATAATTTCAATAATAATGTATGCAATTTCTTATTTCGGTGCAGAAAAATTATTTAATATGTTCTTGGAAAATAAAACTATGATTTCATCTTCCATTAGACCACTTAGACTTTATGCCTTGATGTTCTTCTTGGCGGGACATAACTTATTTATAGCGTCATTTTCTTCAGCTATCGGAAACCCAAAATATTCAATCGTCATTAATATAATGAGAGGTTCAATTGCCCTCTTTCTTTCCATTTACCTATGTGTAAAACTTTTTGGCGCAAGTTATCTGTTCTTGGGAGCCTTTATATCTGAAATAATAGTATTTATAATAGCCCTATACTCTTTAAAGAAAATGACAAAAAAACCTAAATTACAAAGAATTTAAAAAAGGAAGTCACTTTTATTTTGACTTCCTCTTTTTCCATCTTTTAAGTTTATTTTCTATTATTTTTAGTCCAAATATTTTTTAAATTCCTCAGGAATATTTTCTGTGAGGTATCCCAATCCACAAATATCTGGTCCTACATGAGCTGCTATTGTTTGTCCTATTTCAAGCGGCAAAAATTTGTGGTAGCCTTCTTTTTCCAATTTAGAAATAAATGGTTTTAAAATTTCTTTGTCATCTGCATAAACTGGAAAGACTCTGTCACTTCCATCTGATATAGACTTTTCAGAAATAAGTTCCATCATTTTCTTATAGGATTTATTTTTCCCACGAACAACTTCTGACACAAAAAGTTTTCCCTCTTCATCAACTTCAAGAATTGGCAAAATGTTTAGGACGCTTGATATTCTTGCCTTGGTCCTAGATACTCTTCCCCCTTCATAGAGATACTTTAAGTCAAAAACTGTAAAGATATGCTTGGTATTTTTAACTAGAAATTTTATCAGTTTCGTAACTTCTTCAAAGCTCGCTCCATTTTTTGCTGCGAGACCTGCAAAATATGTTATTTGACCAAATCCAACTGAAGCTGCAAGAGAGTCAATTACTTCTATTTTTACATCGTATTTTTCTTCAATTTCCTTTTTTGCCATATAGGCATTTTGAAAAGTTCCACTAAGTCCTGATGAAAGTGTTATACAAATAAAATTGGTGCCTTTACTTGCCAAATCTTCAAATTTTTGCAAGTACTCATAATAAGTTATTTGACTTGTTTTAAAAAACTTACCTTCTCTCATATCCTTGTAAATTTCTTTGTTAGTCATTTCATCTAGCAAATCTTCGCCATCTTGGTCTATACTTTTTATTTTTAAAACTTCTATATCAAGTTCCTTTATTGTTTCTTTATCTAAATCACATGAAGAATCGGATATTATTTTAAAAGACATTTGTCCCTCCTCTAGTCTACAGCATCTTTATAGTTTCTATTGTCTTATCTATTTCATCCTCGCTATTAAAATAGGAAAGAGATAATCTCACTATGCCCTTATCCCTTGTACCCACTCTCTCGTGGAAAAGTGGTGCACAGTGTATTCCTCCCCTTGAGGCAATTTTACTCATCTTATATAATTTTTCTGAGATTTCTGACGAAACATAGTCCTTGTAGTTAAAGGAAACTATGCTCGAATTTTTTTCATTGCAATATAATTTTATTCCTGGAATTTCTTTTATCCCATAAAATAATTTTCTTCTTAGGGCATGAATTTTTTCGGAAACTTTATCAATTCCTATCTCATCAATAAATTTTACCCCTGCACCTAGTGCAATAATTGAGTGAAAATTAATTGTACCATATTCAAAAACATCAGGCATCTCAACAGGGTTAAATCTGTCAAAAGAATTTACTCCGCTGCCGCCAGTAAAGACATTTTTAAATTTTTCGCCAGATAAATCTATTATTGCACCAGTGCCACTTGGTCCAAAGAGAGCCTTGTGGCCTGTTAGGCAAAAAATTAGCCTTGGATATTTTCTCTCATTAAATTTTATTTTCACAGTTCCTGCAGCTTGTGCTCCGTCAACAATTAATAAAAGATCATGTTCTATTGCAAAGTCGTATAAATAATCTAAATCTGTCACTGCTCCACTTACATTGGACTCTGCCGTTATAACTATTGCCCTTGTATTTTTCTTTAAATATTTCTCCAGTTCATATAATTTTAAATTATAATTTTCATCAATATCTATAAAAGAAAGCTCAAGTCCTCTATCTTCTAGTTGATAGAGAGGTCTTAGGACAGAGTTGTGCTCTGTAAGGCTTGTAATAATGTGGTCGCCCTTTTTAAATAGAGAAGATAAAACTAAATTCAAAGACGTAGTTATATTGGCTGTAAAGGCAATATTAAGTGGGTCATCAAGGCCAAAAAAATCTGCAAAAATCTCGCGAACGTCATAAACTGCTTGACTAGAATTTATAGCCTCATCATAAAATCCACGAGATGGATTGGAAAATTTCCTGCTGGCTATGGCATCGTATAAAGTTTTTGAAACCACATCTGGCTTTATAAGTGTAGTGGATGAATTATCTAGGTAAATCATTTTTCTCCAATCTTTACAATTTTTCTGCAAGAATTATCTTCTATAAACTTATAAATACCCTTGGGACATATATTTTTCTCAAGAAGCAAAGTTTTTGCCAAGTCTAAATCGCCTTCTAGCTTAACAGAAAATCCACAACCCTTGGAAAGCTCTTCAGGTACTGGAATTACCCTTGCGGCTAATTTGTTTCTCCTTAGAACTCTCTCTGCCTTAATTGATTTGTTAGAAGAATCAAAGGTCAAGAGAAAATATCCTAGCATGGTTTTACAACTCTATACTTGGTCATAATTTCACAAATTCTATACATATTTGTTATTTCGCCAATTTTAAGTTTGTCCTTTAATTTATAGTTTTCAAGGCAAAGTCCACAGGATAAAATTTCTGTTCCCTTTTCTTCTAATTTTTTAAAGTCTTCAAGGATTTTTTCGTTTACTGTAGTTAAATGAACTCCATGATTGTAGCACAAAATGTATTTTGGATGGCTATCTTCTTCTGAGAGGGCATAAGTGAAAGATTCCATTAATTTTTTTGAAAATTCTTCTTCGCCTACGCCAAGTTTGTCTGATGAAAAGATAACTACATATTCATCACTTACATCTTCAGATTTTTTTCCATCTTCAGATTTTTTTAGGTGGACTTCGTAGTCAGTCTTTGAATTTTCAACTATGCTAGTTTCATAACCTAATTGATCTGCCATCTTCTTTAGGTTTTCAGTTGCAACTTCATTATCGACTCTTACTAAAACTTCTTCTAAATTGTTTTCACTAATTGCCCTCTTAGTCATAATTACTGGCCTTGGACAAGCATATCCTCTCGCATCAATTTCCATTTATATCACCTTAAATTTTTTATTTTCTCTTGGTATTACGCGACCAACATAAAAAGCGGGAATTCCACTTTCTTTCATCTCATCTAAAATTTTTTCTGACTCATCTTTTTTTGCAGCAAAGAGAAGTCCACCCGATGTCTGTGGATCAAAGAGAACTTCCTCTAGGGCAAAGTCTTTAAAGGTAAACTCAAGCTTATCTTCTAGCGCTTTTCTATTTCTCTGTCCCCCTGCTGTAAATAAAAATTCACTGGCAGCTTCATAACTTCCAGGCAAAAAGTTTATTTCATCAGCAAAAATTTCTACAGACTCATCAGTGCACTCATCAAGATGACCAAGTAGACCAAAACCCGTCACATCAGTGACAGAAGAAACTTTGTGTTTCTTTAAAATTTCTGCTGCATACTTGTTTAATGTAGTCATATTTTTTATTGCTTCTATGTAATTTTCTTCTGAGGTCATGCCCACTGAATAGGCACTCATAACAAGACTAACTCCAAGAGGCTTTGTCAGAATAAAATAGTCGCCCACTTCTGCTCCACTATTCTTCCAGATTTCATTGTTTTTAACAATACCCGTTACGCATTGACCAAATTTTATTTTTCTGTCATGGATTGAATGTCCACCTGTCACAGAAACTTCTGCTTCTCTACAAATATCTTCTGCTCCTCTTAAAATTTCCTTTAATATTTCAAGGTTTTCTCCTTCAGGGAAGCAAACTATATTTAATGCAAACTTTGGCTCTGCTCCCATGGCATATATATCTGAAATTGCATTAGTGGCTGCAATTCTTCCAAAGTCATAGGGATTTTTTACCATAGTAGAAAAAAAGTCCAAGCTCTCTACAAGGGAGATGTCTTCATTTATTTTATATACACAGGCATCGTCTCTACCCTCAAAACCCACAGTAATTTCTTTTCTCTTGTAGGGCTTTAAGTCACTTAGTATGCCTGCCAAATCTTTTACGCCGATTTTCTCGTTGCATCCTCCACAAACTTCAAGCTCTAAATTAATTTCTGACATATTATCACCATATAATATTATAGCACAGTGACTATTTTTCTTATATTCTTTTATCAAAGTAAAAAGTCCAAGTCTTCACTTAAAATTATTATTTGCTATAATATTTTTATGGAAATTAAGTATATGAAAAAGGCAATCCACTATGCAAAGCACTCGCTTTTATCAGATGATGTGCCTATTGGATGTGTAATCGTAAAAAATGATAAAATAATTGGCTATGGATACAATAAAAAGGAAGCCCTTCACTCTCCTCTTGCTCATGCAGAGATTATGGCTATAAATATGGCGTCAAAAAATTTAAGTTCTTATCACTTGGAAGACTGTGATATCTATGTAACTCTCGAGCCTTGCCTTATGTGTGTAGGTGCAATTTTAAATTCTCGCATCAAAAATTTATATTTTGGCGCAAGAAATAAAAGGTTTGGTGCAGTCATTTCTCACCAGAAAATAGAAAAACTCATAACTAATCACATGATAAGTTATGAGTTTGGTATCTTGGAAAGAGAATGTGCGAGCTTAATTACTGATTTTTTCTCAGATCTTAGGAAGAGGTCTAAATAAAAATGCAGCATTTGTTTGTAAAAATTCTAATATAAATTTATCATAATTATTTTTTGTAACAATTGCAATTGCTATTCCAAGTATTGCTCCAATTATTACATCGCTTGGATAATGGACAAAGTGATAAATCCTAGATATAGCAATTAAAGTTGCCACAACTAAAAAAAATATTCCCATGCCCTTAAAGTAAAAGTAAATAGTTAAAGCGGCCGCAAAGGATGAAGATGCGTGACCTGATGGAAAGGAAAAATCTGTTGGGTTTTTTATCAAAAGCTCAACTTTTGAAATCCATGAAGGTCTCTTTCTCTTTAAAATATTTTTTAAAAGTAGATTGCATATTATGCCATTAAAAATTAAGGCAAGGGCAATGTTAATACTCTCAATTCTAAAGCCAAGGTAAAAGAGTATAAAAGTCGTGAAGAGCCAAATTGCGCCCCCTGTCCCTAGATGTGTAATTGCAACCATGTATCTATTTAATGTATCAGTCCTTATGCCAAGGAGCCAATTTAAAAATTTTTTATCCATTTGCACCTCTTTATGAAAAAAGGCCTATCACTAGGCCAAATTTTACATTCTATTTTCGTTGTCAACCCATTCTTTTGCTTCTTCAACAGAATTTTCAGTTGGAATTTCAATTCCACTTTCTGGATCTTTTCCTTTAGTTTTAGCATAAACATCAGAATCTGGTCTATTTTCTGAATTTATTTGTTTTTGTTGGTCCATGTTTGCTTTCATTTGTTTCTTCTTTGCATCAGAAAGAGTTTTTGAATTTTCAATTAAATCTTTTTCTTTTTTATTGTCTGTCATATTTTCCCTCCATTTATCAATAATAAAACATTCTTATATATTATATTAGTACAAAGAAGTATCAATTTCAATTCATTTAAGTAAAGTATTGTAATATTTTGTGTAAAATGTTTAAGTCATATTTTTTGGGTAAAAACTATATATTAAATCAATAATAGGAAGTGTTATATATTGAAAGTTATTTTTGATAATTTAGGCGAGTATAAAAGGCACGCGCTGCTCTCGCCTTTTTTTGTTTTGTTAGAAGTTTTAATGAATGCAGCAATTCCCTTCTACATGACAAAGATTATAGACGAGGGTATACTTAAAAATTCAAGTGAACACACAATAAAGTATGGAATTATTTTGTTAGTTTTTGCGACAATATCTATTTCTGCTGGTATAATATCTGGCTATCTTGCAACAAAGGCATCCTCTGGTCTTGCAAAAAATATGCGTTACTCTATGTTCGATAATATTACAAAATTTTCCTTTGAAAACATGGATAAGTTTAAGAGAGGTACTCTTATAACAAGAATGACTACTGATGTGCAAATGGTACAAATGGCATTTCAAATGACTATAAGAATGGCAATAAGATCTCCTCTCACTCTAATTTTTTGTTTCATAATGAGTTTTAAACTTTCAAAGGAACTTGCACCAACCTTTGTTATTATAATTCCACTTATTAGTATTGGCATGGGTCTAATAATAAAAGGAGCCTATCCTATTTTTGAAAAAGTTTTTAAAATCACAGACAAATTAAATACAGATGTGTCTGAAAATTTATCTGCAATTCGAGTTGTAAAATCCTTTGTTAAAGAAGATAAGGAAATAAGAAAGTTTAACGATATTTCTGATGAACTTCAAAATAACTACATCAAAGCCTCAAAACTTCTTGCATTCTCAAATCCACTAATGAACTTTTCAACTTATCTCATGACTATTTTAATTGCTTGGCTTGGAAGTCACTATATTGTTGCAGGCAACATGTCTACAGGTGCTCTTACAGGGCTTGTAACTTATGCAATTCAAATTCAGATTTCTCTTATGATGCTTTCAATGATTCTTGTACAAATTACTATTGCTAGAAATTCCATCAGAAGAATTAATGAAGTAATAGAAACTACTCCAAGCATTGTTAGCCCAGAAAATCCAGTTAAAAATGTAAAAAATGGCGAAATTATTTTTGACCATGTCTACTTTTCTTATTCCAAAGATTTAGACAAGTCTGTTTTGAAAAATATAAATTTAAAAATTAATTCTGGAGATTATGTTGGCATAATTGGACCAACTGGTTCGGGAAAATCCACGCTAATAAGTTTAATAGCAAGGCTCTTTGATGCAGGTAGTGGAGCTGTATATGTGGCAGGAGAAAATGTTAAGGATTACGATTTAGTTTCTTTAAGAGATGAGGTTTCTGTTGTCTTACAAAAAAACCAACTCTTCACTGGAACTCTTCGTGAAAATTTAAAGTGGGCAAATGAAAATTTAAGTGATGATGACTTAAAGGAGGCTCTTTACATTGCATCTTGCGATGATTTTATTGATGTAGAAAAAGATTTAGATATGGCTGTGCAAAGAGCTGGCACAAACTTTTCTGGTGGTCAAAAGCAAAGAATTTCCATTGCAAGGTCTCTTTTGAAAAACCCAAAAATTTTAATAATGGATGACTCAACTTCTGCTCTTGACAACAAAACCGAAGAAAAAATAATTGAATCTTTAAATAAACTTAGACCTGACATGACAAAAATTTTGATTTCACAAAAGATCAAGTCCCTAAAAAATACTGACTACACTCTTGTTATGGATCTTGGCGAAATTGAATCTATAGGAAAACACGCTGAGTTAATTGAAAAGAGTCCAATTTATAGAGAAATTAATGAAACTCAAGAAAGTGACGGTGATTTTGATGCAAAAGAATAGGACAAAAATTACATCAAAGGAAAATAAAGAAGCTGCAAAAAAATTGTTGTCCTTTATTTTTAAAAGACACAAGTATAAACTTCTTGCAGTTTCTGTTATGGTAATAATTTCATCTCTTGCCACAATTTCAGTTTCAATATTTATGAGATTTTTAATTGATGACTACATCATCCCCTTGGTAAATAGCTCAAACCCAGATTTTTCAAATCTCTTAGCTATGTTAATTAAAATGGGCATATTTTTATCTATTGGTGTTATTTCATCCTTTAGCTATTCAAGGCTTATGGTTTACATTTCTGAAAATACCCTTGGCGATATGAGAAAGATTATGTTTGAAAAGATGCAGACTCTTCCAGTGTCTTACTTTGATAAAAAAAGTCACGGCGACATTATGTCCTACTACACAAATGATGTCAGGGCACTTGGCGACATGATTGCCCAGTCCTTTCCTTCCTTTGTGTCATCACTTATGACAATACTTATGGTTTTAATTGCCATGTTTTCACAATCAGCTACTCTTTCCCTTGTAATAATTTGTACAGTTGGACTTATGATTTTTGTCATGAATGTAATTGGGGGCAAGTCTTCACACTATTTCTTGAGCCAACAAAATTCTCTTGCAAAAACTAATGGCTACATCGAAGAGATGATTGACGGACTAAAAGTTGTAAAAGTTTTTAATCACGAAGATGCTGCAAAAGAGGACTTTAAAGTTATTAACGACGAACTTATGAATAACACAATGATTGCCAATAGGCTTGGTCTCTTTTTATTCCCCTTAATTTTTGGCATTGGAAATTTTCAATATATTTTATTTGCCCTCATTGGAGGACTAATGGCAGTTCATGGTGGCTTTGGTATAACAGTTGGTGTAGTTGCATCTTTCTTGCAATTATCAAGAACTATAACTGGTCCCATGGGACAAATTGGCGGCAATATAAATTCAGTGGTCCTGGCCCTTGCAGGTGCAAGAAGAATTTTTGAATTTTTGGAAGTTGAGCCAGAAGATTATTCAGGCGATGTTGAAAAAGTTCTTAAAAATATATATGGCGAAGAAAAATATTTTTGGCATGACTTAAAGACAGATGAATATAGAGAACTTTTAGGCGACATAAGATTTAAGGATGTAGACTTTTCCTATGATGGCAAAAATAAAGTTTTGAAAAATTTAAATCTCTACGCCAAGCCAGGGCAAAAAGTTGCCTTTGTTGGTGCAACTGGTGCAGGAAAAACTACAATTACAAATTTAATTAACAGATTTTATGACATTGACAATGGCGAAATTACCTTCGATGGCATAGACATAAAAAGAATAAAAAAGAAGGACCTAAGATCATCACTTGGCATGGTTCTTCAAGACACCCACCTCTTCACAGGAACAATTGCAGAAAATATAAATTATTCTGTCGATGACCTTGACATGGATAAAACTATTGAAGTGGCTAAGAGGACTAACGCTCACGACTTCATAAAGAACCTAGAAGATGGCTACAACACTCTCATCACAGGAGCTGGAGGCGAACTTTCTGAAGGACAAATGCAACTTTTATCCATTGCTAGATCAGAAATATTTAATCCGCCAGTTATGATCCTAGACGAGGCGACATCATCCATCGACTCTCGTACAGAAAAAATTGTCCAAGAGGGGATGGACCAAATCATGAAGGGAAGAACTACTTTTGTAATCGCCCACAGGCTCTCCACAATTATGAACTCAGATGTAATAATAGTTCTTCAAAATGGAGAAATCGTAGAAAGAGGCGACCACAAAGACTTGCTAGAACAGAGAGGAATTTATTACAAGCTATACACAGGTGGCTTCGACGAATAAATTTTATAAAATAAAAAAGGTGCTGGATTTTTTCCAACACCTTTTTTAGAAATCTCTATTTTTATAAAATTTTTCTGAAAGCTTTATTGAAATAGAAATTATTACAAAAATTATAAATAGGATAATTAAAATGCTCATTAGCTTATTATTAGTCATTAAATTAAGTAGGTCTTTTAAAGAATTCCTGAAGGTCATACTAAAGAAGGAAAAGAGAGCAATTACCACAAAACTAATAGCTGAAAGTGTCTTTGCCTTTTTGTATCCATACTTAAAATAAAGGGGATACTGCATAGAAATCAAAAAAACAAAAACTATAAAGAAAGACCCAATAATTGGAAGGACAATTTTTATATCGAATTTCACAAAAAATGATGCCACAAGGGAAAATATTAGTCCTATAATTATAGATACGATAAATAAAATTAAGGCAAAGGCATATCTTCCTTTCACAACTTTATCTCCCTTTATGCCAAAAATTTTGTAAAGTGAATCTATACCAGCTTCATCTCCTACAAGGAAGGGATAAGAGGAATAAATCATGGCAAATAATAGGGGCATTGAGATTGCTATTAGTGGATTTTTCGTCATAAAAAAGTAAACTAAATAGAGTATAACCATTATTAAAAGATTTTTTATTGTAAAATATGGCTTAATTGAAATATAATCTAGTTCCATAATTTTTTTAATGTCCTTCATTTCTTCCTCCCATATAAAACTAAAATTTTATTTATATCTGGTTTTTCAACAATTAATTCATCTGGAATTTTTTCTCTATCTATATTTTTTACAAGGGCTTCAAAGGAAGTGTCTGTAGATTTTATGCCAAGAAGATCAAAATCTTTTAAAAGTTCTCTATCTTCTTCTCCTCCCTTTAAAAGCAAATATTTTTCCAAAAAATCTTCTTTACTAGAGTTTTCGACAATCTTTCCTTGGTCGATAAAAATTATATAATCGGCAATCCTGTCCAAGTCTTCAGTGATATGTGTGGAAAAAAGCACTGTGTTATTTTCATCTTCCACAAATTCCTTTAACATATCTGTAAGTTCATCTCTCATACTTGGGTCAAGTCCACTTGTTGGCTCATCTAAAATTAAAAGATTTGCCTTGTGAGAAAGCGCAATTGAAAACATTAATTTTATTTTCATTCCACGAGAAAGCTCTTTAACTTTTTTATTTTTTTCAATGCCAAAATTTTTGATATATGAAAAAAATTTATCTTCCTGCCAATTTTCATAGCCACACTTCATTGCCTCATTGACCATGGAAATTTTCCAGTCCTTTGACAAAAAGGAATCGTCCATAATTATCCCCACATCTTGAAGATAATTTAAGTCCTTTGCATCTTGACCGTCGATAAAAATTTCTCCATCATAATTTATTAAGGACAAGAGTGATTTTATTGTAGTTGTCTTTCCCATTCCGTTTTTTCCAATAAATCCAGTGATAAATCCCTTTTTTATATCAAAGGAATTTTCCCCAAGAACAAAATTGTCATAAGTTTTTTTCAAATTTCTAACTTCAATTTTATTCGTCATAGTCCAAGCCCTCCTTGTATAAAATTTCAAATAATTCTAAAATTGTCTTTTTGTCTAAATTTAATTGGATAGACAAATTTATTGCCTCTTGCAAATGCTCTTCTAATTTCTTTTGTAGTTCTTCTCTTTTTACTTCAGAGTCTTTTACTGCGACAAAGGTGCCAAGTCCCTGTCTAGATTCAACAAAGCCCTCTTCTTCCAATTCATCGTAAGCTTTTTTTACTGTCAAAATGCTTACCTTTAAGTCTTTGGAAAGAGTCCTTACAGAAGGAAGCTGTTCTCCTTCTTCAACCTTGTTTTTTAAAATATTTTCTTTAATTGCATTTTTTATCTGTTCATAAAGAGGAATAGCAGAACCATTTATTAAAATAATTTTCATTATGCCTCCTTGTTATATAACACTATATAACACCACATAACACTTGTCAATTTATTTTTTTATTTTTCTTTGCAAGTAAACTATTAAATTTTGGTATAATGAGAAAAAAGGAGGTCGCTTTGAAAAAGAAAAAGAAAATTATGATTTTAATTATTTTATTACTTATTTTTGTTCCAATTTTATACAGCTTAAATACAAAAAATCCTGCTGGCACCAATGTGTCAGGAGGTTTTAAGGATGCTCATTGTAAATTTTTATATGACCTAACTTATCTTAAAGATGGAAAGAGAATTCATGAGCAGGAAATTTTTAAGCGCGAGATGGAAACTATAAAAAATGCCGAAAAATTTCTAATGATTGATTTTTTCCTCTACAATGATGAATATGACAAGTCCATGGACTTTCCAAATCAAGTTGAAGAGATGACAGAACTTTTAGTGACAAAGAAAAAAGAAAATCCTGACATGCCAATTTTATTTGTAACAGATCCCATAAATAATTTTTACGGAGCCTACGAAGAAAATAATTTAAAGAAGCTGCGAGAAAATGGAATTGACCTCGTCGTCACTGACTTAAATAAAATGCGTGACTCCAACCCTCTTTTATCTGGCGGCTATAGGGCTTATGTAAAATGGTTTGGCACATCTGGTAGTGGCTGGATAAGAAATTTTTTTGACAAGGACGGAGAAAAAGTAAATGTGAGGTCAATTTTAAAGCTGGTAAATTTTAAGGGCAACCACAGAAAAGTTGTCATTTCAGAAAAGGAAGCCATAGTTGCCTCTGCAAATCCACATGACCCATCAGCTTATCACTCTAATGTCGCTCTTGTCTTTCATGGCAAGGCCATGGAAGATTTGATTAAGTCTGAGTCTATATTTTTTGACAAATTACCTGACGCAATAGAAAATTTTAAGGCAGAAGATGTCACTTCTTCTTACAAGCTAAAAGTTATTAGTGAAGGAAAAATCTTTGATGAAATTTATAAAAATATAAGGGAGACAAAAAAGGGCGACGAAATAAATCTTGGCATGTTTTACCTTTCAGAATTTAGGATTTTAAAAGCCCTTGGCGAAGCAGCAGAACGTGGCGTAGATGTAAAAATTATAGCTGACCTCAATAAGGATGCCTTTGGTCTGGAAAAAAATGGGTCGCCCAATAGACCTGCCCTCTGTGAATTAAAGGAAGACTATAAAGATATAAATATTCGCTGGTATCAAACATCTGGCGAGCAGTTCCACACAAAATTTATTTACTTTAAATTCAAGGACAAAAATCCCCTTGCCATACTTGGCTCTGCCAACTACACAAGGAGAAATTTAGACAATTATAATTTGGAGACAAACCTGGCTCTTGAAATGGAAAAATCTTCTGACATTCCAAGAGAAATGGAAGCATATTTTAAAAGACTTTGGAATAACGAAGGCGGGGACTACACCCTTCCTCTTGAAGATCATTATGAAAAGAGATTTTTCATGAGAATACTTTGGAAGATTCAAGAAAAAACTGGTCTCTGCACTTGGTAAAATTTTAAGCACAAAAAATCACGGTAATCTCTACCGTGACTTTTTTATTTGTCCACTATATATTTTATCGCTGAAATTAAATCATCATCAGATAAAAGACAAGCCCCATCGTATTTTCCAAGACTGCCATATAAAGAATAGTGAAATTTTTTTGTGTTTCTATCTCTTTTTGAGTCGTACATAAAAATTGTATCTTCCTTATTTTTATCCCTTAGTTTAATAATTAAACTATCATAATCTGGGATAGAATCATAGCCATAGCCTGGATCTGTAGCCTGGCACTTTTCTAAAAGACTAATTATTTCTTTTAACTTTTCTTCATTATCCTTAGAAGAAAATATTTCTCTCGTAGTCATTTTTTCTTCGTCAGAAACTACTTCCACAGATAAAGTCTCAAATTTATAGACTTCTCCAGTGGAAAATTTTATCTCATGAGCTTGGTCCTTCTTGCAAGCTGTGAGAAAAATTAAGACTACTAACAAATAAAATATTTTTTTAATTTTCATATCACACCTACTTTGACAACTTATTTATTATGGTGTTGATCTCTTCGATTTTCTCGTCAATTTCTTCCTCACTCTTGGAGTAAGAATCTTTCACGCAGCCCCTAAGGTGTGCTGTCAGGACATCCTTATTTATATTTTTTAGGATGGAAATTGACGCCATAAGCTGGTTGGATATATCTAGGCAATACCTGTCCTCTTCTACCATTTTTATAAGACCATCAATTTGTCCCCTGACAGTTTTTAATTTCCTCAGCTGCACATCTTTTTCTGCTCTCATTTTTCTATTTTTGCAGAGTAGCCTGCGCCTTCCACTGCCTTTACAAGGGCGTCATCTGAAACTTCTTTGTCCATTTTTACTTCTGCTATTTTTTCTTCAAGCTTTACATCAGCTTCTCTTACGCCTTCTAGCTTTTCAATCGCTTCTTTTACATGAGCTACACAGTGCATACAAGACATTCCTTCAACTTTTAAAATTTTTTCCATACTATCTTCTCCTTTATTTTTAATAATTTTATAACCTGCTTCTTCCACTGCCTTTTTTATTTCTTCTGCAGTGATTCCACTATCAAGAAATTTTACTGTGCCCTCCTCGTGATTGGCAAGGACATCTTTTACCTTGCCAGTTTTTTCCAGGGCTTCGCTTACTCTTTTTTCGCAGTGGCCACACGTCATGCCTTCTACTTTTATTGTAGTAAGATTTTTTTCTTCTCTTTTTACATTTTCTTCGTGAAGATTTTTTATGCTTTTAGAATTTTTTTCTTCATGAAGAATTTTTTCATTTTCATGATTTTTTCCTTCTAAAGAATTTATACCCCTTGGTTTAAATCTTCTAAGCCTTAGTGCATTATTTACAACAAAAACTGAAGACATGCTCATAGCAAAGGCGCCAAACATTGGCGATAATTTTATGCCAAATCCTGGGAATAAAAGCCCTGCCGCAATAGGAATTCCAATTGTGTTGTAGAAAAATGCCCAGAATAAATTTTCCTTAATATTTTTTATTGTGGCGCTGGAAAGTTCAAGGGCAGAGACAACATCTAAGAGGTCTGACCTCATTAAAACCACATCTGAAGACTCTATTGCAACATCTGTGCCGTGACCTATTGCCATACCAATGTCAGCCTTGGCAAGGGAGGGGGCGTCATTTATTCCATCGCCAATCATGAGGACCTTGTCCCCAGATTTTTGCAAGTCATCAATTTTTTTATTTTTTTCATCTGGAAGTAGCCCTGCAAAAGTTTCGTCAACGCCAATTTCTCTTGCAATGGCTTCAGCTGTCTTTTTGTTATCGCCAGTTAGCATTATTATTTTTTTGCCCATGGCTTTTAAAAGAGCAATGGCATCTTTGGAGCTTTCCTTTGGAAGGTCCTTTACAGAAATTATTCCAATGACTTCACTTTCATTGGCAAAGTACATGGAAGTCTTGCCCTCTCCTGCAAGTTTTTCTGCCTTCCTTTCATAGTCCTTTAGGTCAATCTTTTCTTCTTCCATAAATTCTCTGTTTCCTGCAAAATATTTCCTGCCATCTAAGTCTGCACTGAGACCTCTGCCGCTAACTGAATCAAAATTATTCACATTAGAAATTTTTATATTTTTTTCATCAGCATAATTTAAAATTGCAGTTGCCAGAGGATGTTGTGAATTTTTTTCAATTGATGCGGAAATTTTTAAAAATTCATCTTCATCTAAGTCTGTAACTATATCTGTTATCTTAGGCATTCCCTCAGTAATTGTGCCCGTCTTATCCATTACAATGGCATCAACCTTGTGAAGATTTTCCAAAACTTCTGCATTCTTAAAGAGTAGTCCAAAGTCTGCACTCTTTCCCGTTGCAACCATTATAGAAACTGGGGTTGCAAGACCAAGAGCACAAGGACAAGATATTACGAGAACAGAAATTGCAAAGTTAAGAGCACTTTCAAAGCCGTAGCCAAGGCTCGCCCAGATGATAAAGGTAAGGGCAGAGATAATTAAAACTGCTGGCACAAAAATGCCTGCGATTTTATCTGCCAATTTTGCAATGGGAGCCTTGGATTCATTTGCCTGGTCAACTAATTTTATTATCTGAGAAATTGTTGTATCCTCACCAACTTTTTCTGCTATGAATTTAAAGGAACCTGTCGTGTTAATAGATGCAGAGATAACTCTGTCGCCTACTGACTTCGAAACTGGAATAGATTCTCCAGTCACTGCAGATTCATCAAGGGAAGATGTGCCCTCAATAATTTTTCCATCAACTGCAACAGCTTCTCCAGGCCTTACAATTATCACATCGCCAAGTCTTAGGTCCTCAATATTTTTTTGAACTTCTTCTCCCTCCTCAATGACTGTGGCCATTTTTGGTGCAAGATCCATTAACTTTGAAAGAGAAGACCTAGTCTTATTCTTAGATTTTTCTTCAAGATATTTTCCAAGAGTTATTAGGGTCAGAATCATTGCAGAAGATTCGAAGTATAGATTAGTCCTATAGGCATCCACAATTTCCATGTCGCCATGGCCAAAGCCATAAGCCATCATGTAAATGGCAAAGATACCATAGACAAGAGCTGCAAGAGAACCTATGGCAACTAGAGAGTCCATGTTTGGTGCCCTATTTTTTAGTCCCCTAAAACCTGAAATGTAAAATTCTCTATTAATATAGACTATGGGAAGAGCCAAGAGAAATTGTGTGAAGGCAAAAATTATTGCCCCTTCTCTTCCATGAAAAATCCCTGGAATTGGAAGGTGGATCATGTGACCCATGGATACATACATGAGGATAAACATAAAAACTAGAGAATAGATAAGTCTATTTTTTAAATGCCCTTCTCTGTCATCTCCTTTTTTGTTTTCCTTTGAAACTTTTTCTCCAGTGACCTTGGCACCGTAGCCAATTTTTTCCACTGCACTAATTATTTTATTATCATTAACTTTATTTTCATCGTAAGATACTTTCATTGAGTTTGTCATGAGATTTACATTTGCATCCATAACGCCATCAAGTTTTTTTACAGCCCTTGTGACATTGGCAACGCAAGCTGCACAAGTCATGCCACTTACATCAAATTTTTTCTCCATATTACCTCCCACACCCCCTATAGGGTGTTCTTCTTATTATAATAACACTGGGAATATTTTTTTACAAGTATATGATGATAATTCTTAATAAAAAAGAGCAGTCATAGCTGCTCTAATCAGTCCTTGTATAATAAGTTGCCCTTCCACTCCCATGTCTTTCAATTATATTTTTATCCACCAATTCTTTTAACGAATTTTCCACTGATGCCCTGCTAATTCCAGGCGTTAGCTCCATTATTTCGCTTTTTGTGAACTTGCCAATTTTTTTGTCTATGGCTATTTTAACTTGGTCAATGGCAGAAAGTTTTGTGTCAAAAATATTAACTCTGTCCTCAAAATCCCTGTAAGCAGCAAGTATTATTGCCAAAATATATTTTATGAAAGGGGTTGGATTTTCGGAATTTTCTTGCCAAGCTAGTCCGCTTTTTTCTAGAGCTTGATAATAATTCCCCTTAGTTTTTTCTATTTTTTCTTCAAGACTTATATATCTTCCAACAACATAACCCAACTTATATAAAAGCAAAGTAGTTAAAAGTCTTGACATCCTACCATTTCCATCGTTAAATGGGTGGATACACAAAAAATCGTGAATAAAAATAGGGATTAATATTAAAGAATTTACTTCTCTTTTGTCAATTTCTCTATTGTATTCTTGGCAAATTTTTTCTATTGCAAGAGGTGTTTCAAGTGGAGAAAGAGGCGTAAATCTTACAAAGCTTTCTCCATTTTTCTTAGTCTCTTGAATATAATTTTGAGTATTTTTAAACTTTCCCCCAATTGATTTATTTGAATATTTGTAGAGGTCTCTGTGAAGTTGTAAAATAATTTTTGAATTAATTGGAATGTAATCATATGACTCGTGAATCGTGGAAAGAACTTCTCTGTAACCAAGAATTTCTTCTTCATCTCGATTTTTTGGAGCAACTTTTTTCATGACAAGGTCTTTTATCCTTGAATCTGTAGTCCTTATTCCTTCAATCTCATTGGAACTTTGTGTGCTTTGTATTATGGCAAGCTCTACAAGATTTTCTAGGACTTTTGGCTTTTGACTCAAAAAAAGCTCTTGTCTTCCCTTATATTCGCTTATTTCTGAAATATAATTTAATATTTCAGCATCCCACTTTTTTTCTCTTAATTTACTGTAATCAAATTTTCGCATAAAAACTCCTTTATCTCCTAAATTATAGCATCTTTTAGGCGATAAATCTATTTTTAGGTGATAATTTTCATGGGAATAATAGCAAGCCAATCGGAATGATATAAATCCATCCTCGGAAGGATAGAAAATTCATAAGGGCAAAAAAATGGTCTAGCCAAAGGCTAAACCATTGAAAAATTTTTTAAATTATAAATTACATCTTAAATAAAATTTCGTTTTCGATGTAAATGTGTCTTCTCATGTCCTCGTCAAGTTCGCCCATGAGTTTGTTGAGCTCTTGTACTTCTGGCTCTTCTGCCTTCATTTTGTAGTCGCGAGTTAAATATTTTATTCTGTCAAAAAGTCCAATTGTCTTTTCGTGTTCTGCAAGAAGATTTTCGAAGTCCACATCTTTTCCTGCCAAGGCATCCTTAAATTCAAACTCTTCTTCGCTGGAGAAGTGGGAAACAAGTTCTGCCTTAATTAATAAAAGGACTTCGTAAATTACAAAAAGTTGTTCTCCTCTTTCTCTGTAATATTTTTTTATTGCTCCCCTAAAAATTTCGTCAATTTTTTCTGTTGTTGCCAGTTCATAAGGATGAATTTCATCAACGATGTAGTGAATGAGTTCTTCCTTACTCATCTTTCTAACTTTATCCATGTCCTTAAAGTCAGTTCCGCCTTCAATTCTTTTTATAAAGGCATCACAATTTTCTCCAAGGGATTTTAGGGCATCTTCCAAACTTTCCATGGCGATAAAATCATATTCCGCTCCAAGTTTTTGAAGTTCCTGTAAAACTTTTGGGTTTTCCATTACTGCAGCTTCAACTGTCATAGTTCTTTCTAACATAATTCCTCCTATTTTTTAAGAGAATTTAAAAATCCTCTCACATCTTCCTCGCTAGTTCTATAATTTGTCACGAGTCTAATTATTGACTCTTTAACATTATCTATTTCAAAAATATTTTCTTCTTTTAATTTTTCAATTTCCTCTGGACTTGACTTAATAAAAATTTGGTTTGACTCGCCGAAAAGTGGTTCTCTATCCATTTCCTTTAGTCCATCAACAAGAAGCCTTGCCATCTCGTAAGCTCTCTTGGCATTTTCATAGTATAAACCGTCTTGGAACAGGACTTTAAAAGATAGACCAATTAAGAAAGATTTTGCCATCATTCCTCCTCTTTGCTTTAGATAATATCTGAAGTCTTTTTTCAAATTTTCATCTAAAATAACTAGGGCTTCGCCAAAAATTGCCCCGTTTTTTGTGCCGCCAAGGGAAAAAATGTGTGAATACTTTGCATAGTCAGATAATTTTGTATTATTTGCAGCCATGGCATGAGCAATTCTCGCACCATCAATGTATAAATATAGGTCTTTTTCGACGCAAACTTCATAAATTTCTCTAATTTCATCAAGAGAATAAACTGTTCCAACTTCTGTAGTTTGAGAAATATAGACGACTTTTATCTTTACATCAATTTCGCCAGCTTGATTTTCTACTAAATCTTTTATTTCACTTGCCCTTAATTTGCCATCTGAACTTTTTATTGTGACAACTTTGTGTCCAGTTGCCTCAATAGATCCCGTCTCATGATGAGTTATGTGGCCAGTGGATGCAGACAAAACTGCCTCGTAGGGTCTTAGAGCAAAAGTAGTCGCCAAAATATTTGTGGCAGTGCCGCCAGAAACAAATTCAATATCAGCATCCTGTCCTATTTCCTTTAAAATTAATTTTCTGGCAGAATTTGAAATTTCATCAGTCCCGTATCCAGAAATTTTTTCGTCAAAAATTCTATTTATCTCTTCATAAATTTCTCTCGAACCAAAATCGCTATAATCATTTCTAAAATTATTCATAAGACACCTCAACCTTTTCTTACCCAATATTATATATTAAATTTAAAAATTTTACCAAATAGGGTACAATAGGGAGGAGGTGTTTAGATGAACAGTCATGGAGCAAATGTTTTTGACATTGCAAAAAATAATGGCATAGAGATTAAAGACATAAGGGATTTTTCTTCGAATATAAATCCCCTTGGGCCTAGCAAAAAAGCTCTAGAGGAGCTAAAAAACAATTTGAATTTACTTTCAGCCTACCCTGATGTCGACTACATAGACTTGAGGCAGTCTATTTCAAATTATGTCAATTGTAATATTGACAATATAGTGCTAGGACTTGGTTCTACAGAAATTTTAAAGGATGTAATAAATTTTTTTGCGCCAAAAATTTCTATGATACTTTCGCCTTGCTACTCTGAATACGAAAACGAGCTAAAAAAAATAAATTCAGAAATAATAGAATACAATTTAGAAGAAAAAAATGATTTTAAAATTGATCTAGAAGACTTAATAAAATTAATAAGAGAAAAAAATATTGAGTTCCTTGTCTTTGCAAATCCCAATAATCCAACTGGCACAATTTTAAAAAGAGATGACATAGAAAGGATTTTAAAAGAAACTGATGCAAAAATTTTAGTGGATGAAACCTACATAGAGTTCACAGATATGTCTATTTACTCCTCTACGAGCTTGACTAAAAATTATACAAATCTGGCAGTAGTAAGAGGAACATCAAAGTTTTTTGCCCTTCCTGGCATAAGACTTGGCTATGGACTTTCTTCAAATAAAAATCTTTTGAATTCCTTTAGGGATAAAGAAGTCCTTTGGCAAATAAATTCTGTGGCAGAAATTTGTGGCAAGGTCATGTTCTCTGATGAGGAATATATTTCTCATGTTTTTTATTTCATGACTACTAGAAGAGATTATATCTTTCGTGAAATTTCTAAAATAAAAAATTTAAAGCCCTACAAAAGTTTTGGCAATTTTATCTTAATAAAAATTTTAGATGGAATTAATGCAACAGAACTTAGAAATAGGCTCTTAGAAGATGGACTTGTCCTTCGCGATTGTAAAACTTTTAAAAATTTAGATGAAAATTTCTTTAGACTTTGCATCTTAGATGATGAAGCAAATGATAAACTTTTAAATAAATTAAGAAAAATTTACCAAGAGGTGAAGTAATGAAAAAAATAAAAAAACTTTTGATAAACTTGGTCTTAGTTCCAACACTATTGATTCCAAATATGACTTTTGCTGCTGTGGATGCTCCACTTGTCACTGAAGTCAAAGTTGAAGATACAAAAATAAAGGAAAATGAAAATACTTTAGACAAAAAAATTGAAGAAGCTCACGAAGTTAAATCTAAAAAAGGTGATATATCTAGTCAAAAAAGTCCAATATTTAGTCCTTGGGCAACAAAGGATTTAAACGATGCACAATTTATGGGACTTTATCCTGCAAAAAACTTTTTTGAAGGCAAAGATTTTACTAAAGCAACAACACTTGATGATGCCAAGCTTTCTTATAAGTTAGCAAAAGAAAAAATTGAAGAAAGAGGAATAGAAACTGCCGAAGATTTTAACTTCAAAGATTTATCTCGACTTGAAACTCTAAACTCAATTTCAAAGCTTCTAAATGATGAGAAATTTGAAATTAAAAATTTAAGAGATTCAAAAATATTTTTGGGTTCCGTTGATGAAAAATATCTAAATGAAAAAATTCCTCTACAAGAGATGCTTTCACTTTACAATCGTGCTGTAAATAAAGTTTTACAAGATAAAGGAAAAGTCTCAAAAGGATTTTTCTACGAAATAGAAAACAAGGGCAATAAGGTTTATATGCTTGGCTCAATTCATGTTGGCAAGTCTTCACTATATCCAATTGATAAAAACATTGTGAATGCACTAAAATCATCTGACAAGATTTATATGGAAATAGATTTGTCCAAGAAAGATGAAGCAAAGGCAATTCAAGAAAAAATATATTATAACGATGGAAAAACCTTGAAAGATGACCTAGGAGAAGACCTTTACAAAAGAGTTCTAAAAATCTTTGAAGTTTTTGGAATGACTGAAGACCATGTTAAAAAAATAAGACCATGGGCAGTTTATAACACCCTATCAGTTGATCCATCAGGTACTGCTGCAAATGCAAGTTATGGCGTTGAGTCTTACTTTCTTGCCCTAAGTCTATTAAATAAAATTGAAATAGACGAACTTGAATCTATAAAATTTCAATCAGATCTTTTGTCAAACTTTGACAATGCCTCTTATGTTAAGATGATTGAGGGACTCACTACTGAAATCGAAAACAATGGCTACAAAAATATAAATGCCGGACTCGACAATCTCTTAGACGCATGGACAAAAGGCGACAAAGCCAAAATGAAAAATATTTTATCTCAAGAAGGCGATGAAGCTTCAGAAAAATTTAACGAGGTTCTTTTAAAAGAAAGAGATAAGGGCATGGCAAAAAAAATAGACACTATGCTCAAAAAAGATGGAAAAAACACATACTTTATATTAGTTGGCTCAGCTCACTTGGTACCAGACAATTCAGTTACAGGAATATTAAAGAACATGGGCTATAAAGTTGTAGAAAAATAAAAATTTAAAAATAAAAACGATTCATTAATGTAACCCCATAAAGTTGGACCAAATACCAGAGAGAATTTATATTTCCTTTGGTATTTTTTATGCTGCATTCTTCTTTCTCTATTCTATTGGTCATAAGTACCCTGGCTTTTCTTTTATCCTTTCTCCGTTATAATATTTTATGAAGTTTTCCATTGGGGAGTTATCTAGCAATTTCCCTTTCTTGACATTGATTGGGTTAACCCTTCTTTTTCTAGTCTTGATGTATATTATTTTATTTGATAAGCCCATCCTTGGTCTGAATGAAATATCCTCTTATCATTGTTCGTGTTTGTTATTTCTATTGCTTTTTCTAAGGCTTTTAGTATTGGTTCTAGTGTTGGTTGTTTTGATATTTCATAGGATATGATTTCTCAATTATACATATCTAGATATGGGTTTAGGTAAAGTTTTTTTACTTGGTAGTTTCCTGATTTATCTTTTTCTAGATATTTAAATTCTGTTGTGTCTGTTGTTATTTGTGTATATGGTCTTTCTACTGTGAATTTTCTATTTATTTTGTTATCTGCTACTCTTCCTATTGTTCCTTTGTATGAGGAGTATTTTCTTGTTTTTCTTGAGAAGCTTGTTACTTGAAGTTTTAGTTTTTGTACTAGCCTTTGAACTTTCTTTTTGTTTATCAATAGTCCTTGTTTTCTTAGTATAGCTGTTATTCTTCTATAACCATAGTTTGGATTGTCTTTTCTAGTTTCTAGTATTTTCTTCTCTACTTGCTCATCTTTGTTTGGTCTGTCTAAACGTTGTTGCCAGTACATGTACGTTGATTTTGGTAGCTCGAAATATTCCAACAAGTCCTTTAGTTTGAATTTATCTCTTAGTGATTTAATGACTTCAGATATCTGTCTATTTCTTCCTGTGTCATTTGAGAGAATTGAATCTTTTTTTTTTAGAATTTCTACTTCCATTTGAAGATAGTAGTTTTCTTCTCTAAGTTTTTCTAATTCACTCAATTCTTTTTTGTTTTATTTCTTTTGTTTTTTAGATCTTTATTTTTATCTGTATTTGGCATAATTGAAGGTTTTCCTCTCTTTTTTGGTTTTATTCCTTCAATTCCTTCTTCTCTAAATTCTTTTACCCATCTAGCTATCATGGATGGATTATTGATTTTAAATTCATTTGCTAGGCTTTGATAGGACATTTCTCCTGTTAAATACAAGTCTACTACATTTAGTTTTAAGTCTAAAGAGTAACTATTCTTCTTTCTTGATACTTTTAATCCATCATAGCCTTGAGATTCATAAGCATTAACCCAAGTTCTAAGAGTCGAATGATCTGGGATAGAGTATTTTTTTGCTAATTCTTTGTAGCCTATATTTTCTTCTAGATATTCTTTTACTACTTTAAGCTTAAATTCTGTTTTGTATTTTGTCATTAAAAAACTGACCTCCTTAAGTTGGTTTCAAGTCCAACTTTTGGGGGTCAGTTCACATCAACCTCGTCTTTATTTGTTTATTTCAAATATTTTATAGCATATTTTACAAAATACTCTACTCCAAGTTTTAAAGCATCTTCATCAATGTCAAATTTTTCATTGTGTTGAGCTATTTTTCCCTTTTTACCTGCACCACCTAAAAGTAAAAAACAGCCAGGTATATTTAATAAATATTTTGCAAAATCTTCACCACCCATAAGTTGAGGGTAATCTTCTATAAAGCCATCTTTAAATACTTCTTTTGCTACTTCTATTCCCATTTCGGTTGATTCCTTTTCATTAACTGTGGCAGGGGTTCCGTCATGATAATCTAACTCTATTTTAGTTCTAGTAGTTATTGCTACCCCTTCTAAAACTCTTTGCATTTCACTTTTATATTTTGATCTAAGATCATTATTAAAAGATCTTGTTGTGCCTTCAAGATGAGCATTTTCTGGAATTACATTTTTAGAATTTCCAGAATTAAAAGCAGTTACACTTATTACTTGTGGTTCAAGTGGATCATTTTCTCTTGATACAATTGTTTGAAGAGCATTTACAACCATACTTCCTGCAATAATAGGATCTATCGCTTTATTAGGACTTGCACCGTGACCACTTATTCCCTTTATATAAATATCAAAAGTATCTGCAGAAGCCATTATTGGTCCCTCATTTAAAGATGCACTTCCTGAATCTATATCTCCCCATATATGAAGTCCTATAATTCTATCAAGGCTTTTTATTTCAGGAACTTGAGATAAATATTTTGCCCCCGAGTCTTGAATATACTCTTCAGCTGGTTGGAAAATTATTAGTATTTCTCCATTAAATTCGTCTTTTAAATCATTTAAAATCTTTGCAGTTCCTAACAAAATTGAAATATGAGCATCGTGACCACAAGCATGCATTACGCCTTCATTTTTTGATGCAAAGGAAAGACCTGTCTCTTCTTTAACTGGTAGAGCATCAATATCTGCTCTAATTCCTAATCTTTTTCCTTCTCCCTTGCCCTTAATATGACCAATTACTCCTATGTCTTTTACAATCTCATATGGTATTCCCATTTCGTCCAATTCTTTTTGAATTCTCTTTGAAGTATTTACTTCTTTCCACGATAATTCTGGATTTTCATGAAAATATCTTCGCAAATTTATAACATAATCTTTGTTCTCATTTATTTCATATATTAAATTTTTCATTTTTTACCTCTTAAAATGGTCCATAATTTATTTTTACAGCTACTATTAATGCAATAAATGAAACAACAAATAGTATCAACATTAACTTCCAAATAAATTTATACCATCTATTTAAAGGAATTTTTGCAATTGTTAAGAACATTAGTAAAGTACCACTTGTAAACCATAAACTATTTGTAAGCCCATCGCCAATTTGAAAAGCTAAAATCATAGTTTGTCTTGTCATTCCTACTAAGTCAGCTAAAGGAATTAATATAGGCATTAGCGCTGTTGCTTTTGCTGATCCTGATGTTATAAGTCCATTAAATAGTGCAATAACAAAAGTAACTGCAATAGGAGTAGATATAGGTCCCAAAGCCCTAAGTGGTTTGGAAACGGCATTTATTATTGGATCTATAACAGCACCAGTTGTAAGAACCCATTGAATACCTCTTGCTAAACCTATTACTAATGCGGGTCCAAGACCATCCTTTGCACCAGAAATGAATCCATCAATAACTTCATTTATATTCATTCCGTTAATAATACCACCCATTACTCCTGCAAAGAAAAATGCTGCACCAAGATCGTTCATTGTCCAACCTTTTGAAGATACTCCAATAATAGCTGCAACAAAAGTTGCTAAAAATACAAGTAATGAAAGTTTTTGTCTACCAGTCATCTTTTCATTTAATGTTTCTGAAAAATCAATTCTAAATTGAGCATCGTCAATCCCCTGCATAATAGAATAAGACTTATCTTTTTTTACCTTTCTAGCATATCTTAATACATAAATTTGCATTATTATGTTGAAAATTATAAGTAAAATTAATCTAAAAGAAAAACCTGAAAACATTGGAAGTTGTGCAACTTCGTGAGAAATTCCTACAGTATAAACACTTGAAGGAGAAACGGAAAAACTTATCATATCAACCATTGCTGATGCTGCTATTGCAGTCATAACATCATAACCCATTGCAAGGCAAAGTGATATTATTATAGGAATAAAAGGAACTATTTGCTCATTCCAGCCTAAAAATCCTCCTAAACAGCCAAACATAATCATTATTAATGAAAGTATCTTTTCGCTTCCAAATTTATCTGCCTTAGATAGAAGTGCTGAAACTAATTTGTTAATTGCGTCAGATCTCTTATATATTTCAATACAACCAGCCACCATCATTACTACAAACATCATTGATGCAGATGCTGTTAATCCTTCAGGTATTGCTTGAAAAATCGCTTGAGGTTTCAAATAAACCTTAGGCGTACTGTGAAAAGAATTTGGTATTACTGTAACGACTCCATTGATTTCTTCTCTGCTAAATTCTCCTGATGGTATTATTAAAGTAAGGAAATAACAAAAAACAACTACTAAAAATATGATTACAAAAGCATCAAATTTAATTTTTTTCTTTTCTCTTAACTTATTCATTTTTTACTCCTTTCAAATTATTTTCCAATCATTTCTTTTAATATAACTTCGTCAGTTTCTTTCATTCCGTCCATTGCAATGTGACCAACAGTTTTTATCATGTCATCAATATTGTCTTTTACAATACCATCGCCTGGTTTAAAGGAGTTACCTTCCTTTGCCTGCTTGTAAGCAAGAAAGGACATCTTTAGGCTTGAAGCAATTTTTATGGCACATGATTCCTTGGCACCATCGCAAATAATTCCTGAATTTGTTGCAAGGGCATTTGTCAGAATTTCCTTTATCATTTTTCTATCCTCGCCTTTCATAAAAGCGAGCCCAGAGATTGAAGCTGCCGCAGCAGACACAACTCCGCAATAAGCAGAAAGTTCTCCAATGCCTTCTTTAATATAAAGACCAATTAAATTTGCAAAAATTAATGCTCTGTATAACTCGTCTTTGTCGATGTCATGATCCTTAGCGTAAATAATTATTGGAACAGAAACTGTTATTCCTTGGTTTCCAGAACCTGAATTTATCACAACAGGTTTTTCACAGCCTGACATACGAGCGTCAGACCCTGCAGCAGCGTAAGCAACTAGCTTTTCCTTGTAATTATCAAAAGCATCTTCTAAAACCATTTTGCCAATATTTGCACCCCATGGATTTTTTATACCTTCCTCTGCAATGGCATAATTATAGTCAATTTCTTTGTCCAAAACATCGATTATACTCTCATAATTTCCATTTTTTGCAAAATCATAAATTTTATCAAAGGACAAATCACTTTTATTTTCTTGAGTTTCCTCTTGGTCCTTCTTTTCAAAGAGGACTTTATCATTTAAACTCTCAAAAATAATATTTGTGTGATAATCCTTAATAATTACACGAGAATCCTTGTCAGCTTTCTTCATAATAATGTCTATATAAAGTCCCTTTTTCTCATGAAGAAGCTCAATCTCGCAAAGATTATTTGCTATTAAATCATCTAACATATCAAGTTTACTTTTATCAATGTCTGATAAAACTTCAAGTTTCTTATTGTAATCTCCCAAAAAAGCTCCTGCAGCTAGAGAAATCTCAATCCCCTTGCGGCCATCAGTGCCTGGCACTTTTACACTATTTACATTTTTAATAATATTGCCCGATAACCTTGCTATTATCTTTTCTGGTTCTTCTCCCAAAATAGATTTTGCACGACTAGCGCCGTATGCCAAAGCTATGGGCTCAGTACAGCCAAAAGCAGGCACCATTTTTTCCTTTAAAAATTCATTATAATCCATATAATCCTACCTTTCTTCTACTCTTCAACGATTTACCATACTATATCAAATCGTTTTCACTAATTCAACTTTCATCACTTTTCGTATAAAGAAATTTTTGTATCTATATTTTTCTTGTGAGTAGAATTTTTTGTGCTTATGATATATAATTTGATAACACGAATAGATAAAAGTATTATTTTGAAAAAATATTGATTATTAAGAAATTTTTTAGGAGCAAATATGAATGTTGATATTAACCTTGAAATAGGTCGAAAAATCAAATCTTATAGAAAAATAAAAAAAATGACTTTAAATGAACTTTCAAATAAAATCTATAAAAGTAGCTCAACTATTTCAAAGTATGAAAATGGGCAAATTAAAATTGATGTTGAGAGTCTTTATTTAATTGCAGAAGCCTTTGACATAAATATAAATAATTTACTCTACATAGAAGATGATTACATTTTAGATGAGGGTAAAAATTTTTTACCTGCCTTTTTTCACAATACAGCAAAATTTTATTCTTACTTTTACGATGGAAGAATTAATAGAATAGTGAAATGCAAACTGAATATTATTTCTAAAATAGATACTAGTACATATAAGGTTTTAATGTACATGAATTATCAAGATAGCAAGCACTATCAAATATGTGAAAATACTTACACTGGTATTATCGAGCACTTTGATGCAAAAAGCAATATACTTCTTACAAACAGGGACACTCCTATGGAAAAAGCATCTATACAAATTTTAGCTTCTTTTCTAGATGAAGAAACAAAATGGGGCTTATGGACTGGGTTTTCTTCAAGACCAATGATGCCTGTATCTTTTAAAATGCTTTTTTCAAAACGAGAACTAAAGATTGACAAAGATTTAGAAGAACATCTTAAAATATCGCGTGAAGATATAAAATTTTTAAAACTTTATAATATGCTATCTACTACTTAAGTATTTAATCATTTAACTTTCAAATAATGTAAAAATACATAGAGAGAAGAAAATCTCTCAGGAAAATTCCCCAAGAGATCCATATATAATAATTTAATATTTTATTTTGCCCAATTCATGGAATATTTTACGGCTTCGTGCCACCTATTCATTTTTTGAATTCTCATTTCTTCTTCCATTTTTGGCTCAAAATATTTTTCTACTTCATTATTTTCTCTAATTTCGTCAATGTTTTTCCAGAATCCGACAGCAAGACCTGCCATATAGCAAGCACCAAGTGCTGTGAGTTCCACTACTTTTGGTCTTGTCACTTCAACATCTACTATGTCTGAAAGAAATTGCATTAAGAAATTATTTTTGCTGACGCCACCATCTACTTTTAATGATTTTATTCTTGTATTTGAATCTTCTTGCATGGCTTCCACTACATCGCAGCTAAGATATGCAATTGACTCCAAGGCTGCCCTTATTATGTGATATTTATTGACTGAGCCTGTAAGTCCAACTATGGATCCCCTTGCGTATTGGTCCCAATAAGGTGCACCTAGACCAGTAAAGGCTGGGATAAAATAACAATCGTTAGTGTCACTTACCTTACTCGCCATATATTCTGAATCATCTGCTTGGTCTAGTATCCTTAAATTATCTCTCAAAAAATTTATACAAGAACCTGCTTCAAAAATTGAGCCTTCAAGAGCATATTTTATCTCGCCATTTATGGCCCAAGCAATTGTTGATACAAGCCCATTTTGAGAGCGAATTAGCTTGTCGCCAGTGTTCATAAGTATGAAGGCGCCTGTGCCAAAAGTTGATTTTGCCATTCCCTTTTCAAAAGATGCTGTGCCAAAAAGTGATGACTGTTGGTCGCCTATTGCTGCTGCAATTGGTATCTCGCAGCCCAAATATTTTGATTTGCTCTTGCCATAAACCTCACTCGAATTTTTAATTTCAGGAAGCATTGATTTTGGTATGTCAAAAATTTCTAATAATTCATCGTCCCATTTCTTTTCTTTTATGTTAAAAAGCATTGTTCTAGAAGCGTTTGTGTAGTCAGTTATGTGAACTTCTCCGTCAGTTAATTTGTATATTAGATATGTTTCCACTGTCCCAAAGAGAAGATCTCCAGATTCTGCCATTTCCCTTGCTCCTTCAATATTTTCAAGTATCCATCTTATTTTTGTCGCAGAAAAATAAGGGTCAATCACAAGACCTGTCTTCTCCTTGATTTTTTCTTCAAGTCCCTTTTCTTTTAACTCTTCACAATATTTTGACGTCCTTTTGCATTGCCATACAATTGCATTATATACTGGTTCCATTGTCTTTTTGTTCCAGACAATAGTTGTTTCTCTTTGGTTTGTTATGCCAATTGCTGCTATGTCCTTCGGGTCGATTCCCTTACGAGACATTGCTTCTACGGCAGTACCTATTTGCTTTGACCAAATATCTTCTGGCTCTTCTTCCACATATCCAGGCTTTGGAAAATGCTTAATTAATTCTTTTTGTGCAACTGATACTGGGTTTCCTTTTTTATCAAAAATTATAGTTCTTGCAGATGTTGTACCTGCATCAAATGCCATTATGTATTTCATATAATCACCATCCTTATTATATCATTAATGGTGGACTTTTTTGTAATTTATCTTTTTTCTAATAAGTGCTATAATTATTTTAATCTTTGCTGATATGGCTCAGTTGGTAGAGCAATTGATTCGTAATCAATAGGTCGGCGGTTCGACTCCGCCTATCAGCTCCATCTTACATTAGAAAAGCTGGCTTATAAAAGCCAGCTTTTTATCATCTTCCATATTTTTCTATTATGTTATCTATCATCTTTGAATTTTTTGAGCTTATATTGTAATAAATATTATTGACTCTAATAGTAAGCCCAGTCTTTACAAAAGAAATCTTATTGCCACTTGTAAAATAGACATTTATATAGTTTGCAATCTCTGCGTTCGTATCTTTATTTGCTTGTTTTCCTCTCAAACTATTTAAGTCTTTTACTATTTTATTTACAGTTCTTTCTTCCTTTATTGT
>UMIY01047882.1_pt1 | contig 46215 bp, 36 predicted proteins | sample 1965921 | NCBI WGS metagenome assembly UMIY01 (sample SAMEA4836134, study PRJEB28245) | human gut metagenome | biome: gut microbiome; material: fecal sample | place: Denmark | collected 2008
AACCGATAACCCCTACAAAAGAAAAACTTTGAGAGCTTATATGCAAATATTCGGGACAAAAAGGGGTTAGGCAAATCTTGAAGGGAATCGTACATCGGGCATTTGCTCCGGGGTGCCGCTTCGGCCCAATCCGGCGGCGGGCGGCGTGTGCCGGTCAACCCCGACCATGCCCAGCCGGCGGCAAATCCGGCTCCGTGGCAGCAAAGGCAACAGATGGCGGGAAGCGGCAGCAGGACTGCGTCCGAACCCCAAAAAGGCGGCCCGGAGTATTCCGGACCGCCTTTCGTGCGTCAACGGGTAGACCGTGGGGCGGAATTACTCCGCCTTTCGGAAGTCGATGGTGATGCTCTTGCCGTCGTACGTCCACTGCTCGCGGTCAATCTCCAAATTGTCCGGTTTCGTATCGTTGTCGAACCAGGCTGTGATTGGAAAGCTCGAAACCCCGTCTCCGGGATTGTAGGAGCAGTACAACTGCGTCAGCGCCGTATTCCGGCTCACATCCAGCTCCGTCAACTGATTGGAGTAGCACACCAAATTCGTCAGCGCCGTATTCCGGCTCACATCCAGCGACGTCAGTTGATTATCGTGGCAATACAGCTCCTCCAGCGCCGTGCAGTTGCTCACATCCAGTTCCGTCAACTGATTGCCATTACAGTAGAAATACCACGCCAGTTTCGTGTTCGCACTTACATCCAGCTCCGTCAACGAATTGTCGGAGCAGTCAAACGTCACCAGTTCCGTATTCGCACGTACATCCAGCTCCGTCAACTTATTGTTGGAGCAGGACAAATCCGACAGCTTCGTGTTCGCACGTACATCCAGCTCCGTCAACTGATTGTTAAAGCAGATTAAATCCGTCAGCTCCGTGTTCCGGCTTACATCCAGCTCCGTCAACAGGTTTCTCTCGCAGTACAAATGCGTCAGTTTCGTGTTCGCGCTTACATCCAGCTCCGTCAACGAATTGTTGGAGCCCCAAATTATTATCAGTTCCGGGTTCGCGCTTACATCCAGCGAAGACAACTGATTGTCATAGCAGTACAAATACGTCAGCTCCGAGTTCGCACTTATATCCAGTGAAGTCAACTGATTGTCATTGCCGTACAAATACGACAGCTTCGTGTTCGTACTTACATCCAGCTCCGTCAACTGGTTCTCCTCGCAGTGCAAAGTTATCAGTTCCGAGTTCGCGCTTACGTTCAGCGTCTTCAATGAATTGTTGGAACAGCTCAACAACCATAGTTTCGTGTTCGCGCTTACATCCAGCGACGTCAACCGATTGTATTCGCATTCCAAATCCGTCAGCGACTCGAAATACTCGATTCCTTGCAGGGAGGTCAGGGCGCCGGGCGCATCTTCAGTCCCTGAAACGTCCAGTTCGGTGATTGCGGCAATCTTTTCCATATCCTCCGGCGTGATATTTCCCGCATCGGCGATAATACCCTGTTTTTGCAGCTCCTTTGCAAAGTCCGGGTCGAATTGGGCGGTGAAATCCGTAGCGTCGGATGCCGCCGTCTGGGTGACGGTCAGCCGCACGCTCTGTTTCCCGCAGGCAATATCGGCATAAGCCGTGCGGGCCGATGCCCGGAAATTGCGGGCGGCCGACAGTTCGACGGTCTGTTCGCCGGCCGTACCGCTCGTGGGCGTGACGGTCAGCCAGTCGGCCGAGGATTCGGCATCGTCGTATGCGACCGAAAGCGTCCAGTCGGCCGTGGCGGTAAAGGCGACCGTTGCGGTCCGCTCCTCGTCGGCGTCGAGTGTGTATTCGGTCTGCTCGATGACGATTTCGGTCTGCTCGGGCTCGGGCTTCGGTTCCGGCGTTGGTGCCGGATCCTCCTTGCTGCAGGCGGCAAGGGCAAGGGCGGCCGCGAGGGCCAGCCAGTAAATCGGTTTCAGGGTCTTCATGGGACAGGTTTTTGCAATCGGTTAATAATGTGGATAACAGAAACTGGCGCCGTTACTCCGCCTTTCGGAAGTCGATGGTGATGTTCTTGTCGTCGTACCACCAGCTCGATGAGTATACATCCAAACCTGCCGGCACTGTCTCATTGTCGAACCAGGCTGTGATTGGAAAGCTCGAAACCCCGTCTCCGGGATTGTAGGAGCAGTCCAACAGCGTCAGCGCCGTATTCCGGCTCAAATCCAGCGACGGCAATTCATTGGAGAAGCAGGACAACTCCGTCAACGCCGTATTCTGACTCACATCCAGCGACGTCAACTGATTGTTACCGCAGTACAAATCAGTCAGCACCGTATTCCGGCTCAAATCCAGCTCCGTCAACTGATTGTTGCTGCACTGCAACTCCGTCAACGCCGTATTCCGGCTCACATCCAGCGACGTTAGTGGATTATCGTGGCAAAACAGCACCTCCAGCACCGTGCAGTTGCTCACATCCAGTTCCGTCAACTGATTGCCATAACAGTAGAAATGCCACGCCAGTTTCGTGTTCGCACTTACATCCAGCTCCGTCAACGAATTGTTGGAGCAGTCAAACATCTCCAGTTCCGTATTCGCACGTACATCCAGCTCTGTCAACAAATTGTTGGAGCAGGACAAATCCGCCAGCTTCGTGTTCGCACTTACATCCAGCTCCGTCAACTTATTGTTAAAGCAGGACAAATACGTCAGCTCCGTGTTCCGGCTTACGTCCAGCGTCGTCAACTCATTGTAGTTGCAATACAAATACGTCAGTGCCGTGTTCGCGCCCACGTTCAGCGTCTCCATCGAATTGGAGGAGCAGATTAACAACCATAGTTTCGTGTTCGCGCTTACATCCAGCTCCGGCAACTGATTCCCGTCGCAGTTCACGTCCGTCAGTTCCGCGTTTTGGCTCAAATCCAGCGCTGTCAACCGATTGTCGGGGCAAGTCAATGAGGTCAACTCTGTCAGGTTGCGGATATCCAGCTCCGTTATCTGATTGGAGCTGCACTGCAGTATCGACAATTCCGGATTGTGGCTCACATCCAGCGTCGTCAATCCGTTGGAGACACAGGACAAGAACCCCAGACTTGTGTTTTTGCTCAGGTCCAGGGTCTTCAATGGATTGGAGTTGCTCCACAACGTACCCAGTTGGGTGTTATGGCTCAAGTCCAGCGCGGTCAACTGGCAGTCGCTGCAGGAGACGTACAGCAGTTCTGCGTTTTTGCTCACATCCAGCGTCGTCAACGGATTGTTGTCGCAGATCAGGTCGGTCAGCACCGTGTTCTGACTCACATCCAGCGTCGTCAACTGATTGGAACTGCAGTCCAGCTCCGTCAGCGCCGGGCTCTGACTGATGTTCAGCTCTGTCAGCTGATTGTACTCGCAGTACAACTTCATCAGTGCCGGGTTCACATGCAGCTCCGTCAGCTCATTGCTGCCGCAGTACAACTCCGTCAGTGCCGGGTTCTGACTCACGTCCAGCGTCGTGAGTTGATTGTTGCTGCAGTCCAGTTCCGTCAGCGACTTGAAATGCTCAATCCCCCGCAGGGAGGTAATCGGACCCGGGTTATCACCTTCGCCCCAAACATCGAGTTCGGTGATTGCGGCCAGGTCGTCCGTCGTGATGTTATTCGCATCGGAGATGTAGCCTTTTTCCTGCAATACCCGGGCGAATACAGGATCGAAGTCGGATGTAACAGGTTGCGCCGGAACGGAGTCATCCTTCTGGCAGCCGGTGAAGGCAAGGGCGGCCGCAAGCAGGGTCAAGAGGTAAAGATGTTTCATATGCGTGCGTTTTTTGTGTGTATGCGTTGCTTGTATTCCATATGCGGCAGGCAGGACGGTTTTACAGCGTGACCGGCCTCCAAACAAGGGCGGTTTGTGGGGGTGTATGATTGGGTATATGGAGTGTGTGTTGCCGGAAGAGGGGTGTCCGAGGGGGACATTGGCCTATTAAAGGTAGGTAAAAAAATCGAGATTCCCGCCTCCGGGTGGGGTCCGGAGCGGTGAATTTGCCGGAAAATTCAATTTTTGTCGTTTAGGCAAGCCGCAATTGTCGTTTAGGCAAATTCGAATTGTCGTTTAGACAAGTTTTGTCGTTTAGACAAGTTTTGTCGTTTAGACAAGTCTGAAAACCGGTTCCGCAGCCTGGCACAGAGACCGCGTTTGCATGGGCGACACGCCAGGAAACAGATGCTGGAGAAGCTCACGCCGTCGGAGGGCGGCGGGTTCCTCAGGCCGCCATCCCCCGCCTGTCATGCAGAGGGCCCGGTCCCCATAAGGAGACCGGGCCCAATTTACACCCTTTGGCGGAGAGAGAGGGATTCGAACCCCCGGAGCCTCGCAGCTCAACGGTTTTCAAGACCGCCGCAATCGACCACTCTGCCATCTCTCCGGGCACAAAAATAGTACGGTTTTTCCATTCCGCCAAATCTCCGGCGCCATTATTTCGCTGCAACTGAGCCCGGAGAGGCACCCTGCGCGACAATTTTGCGGGCCCGGTTTCCGCTTTCGCGCGAAAAGTCCTATCTTTGCTCAATCCGACAGGTATCGGACTGCTGCCCGTGCACGCGTTCCCCGCGGAGGCCGCGGCACGGCGCACTCCCCCACCGTCGGACGGTCAGGTTAATGATTTACCCCGACTCGGCCCGAAGGCGCACTTCCGCGCCCCCTTACGCCGCGGCCGGGGGACAAAACGAGCGACGAACAATGCCACCCATTTCCCAACGTGCGGAGCTGATGCCGGCTTCGCCCATCCGCAAACTCGTGCCGCTGGCCGAAGCGGCCAAGGCGCGCGGCACGAAAATCTACCACCTCAACATCGGCCAGCCCGACGTGCCCACGCCGCAGGTCGGCCTCGACGCACTGCGCCACATCGACCGCACGGTGCTCGAATACAGCCCCAGCGACGGCTACCGCTCGCTGCGCGAGAAGCTGGTCGAGTACTACGCCCAGTACCAAATCAAGCTCTCGCCCGACGAAATCATCGTCACCACGGGAGGCTCCGAGGCGGTGCTCTTCGCCTTTATGTCGTGCCTCAACCCGGGCGACGAAATCATCGTCCCCGAGCCGGCCTATGCCAACTACATGGCCTTTGCCATCTCGGCCGGTGCGGTCATCCGCCCCGTCGTTTCGACCATCGAGCAGGGCTTTGCGTTGCCCGACATCGCCGAATTCGAGCGGCTCATCAACGAGCGCACGCGCGGCATCCTGATTTGCAACCCCAACAACCCCACCGGATACCTCTACACGCGCAAGGAGATGGACCGCATCCGCGACCTGGTGAAGCGCTACGACCTCTTCCTCTTCTCGGACGAGGTCTACCGCGAATTCATCTACACGGGGTCGCCCTACATCTCGGCCTGCCATCTGGAGGGTATCGAGGAGCACGTCGTGCTGATTGACTCCCTCTCGAAGCGCTACTCCGAGTGCGGCATCCGCATCGGCGCGCTCATCACCAAGAACCGCAAGCTGCGCGACGCGGTGATGAAGTTCTGCCAGGCGCGCCTCTCGCCCCCGCTGCTGGGGCAGATTGTCGCCGAGGCCTCCATCGATGCGCCGCGCTCCTACAGCGCCGAAGTCTACGAGGAGTACATCGAACGGCGCAAGTGCCTCATCGACGGGCTCAACCGCATCCCGGGCGTCTACTCCCCCATCCCCATGGGTGCCTTCTACACGGTGGCCCGCCTGCCGGTCGAGAACAGCGACGACTTCTGCGCCTGGTGTCTGAGCGACTTCAGCTACGAGGGCGAGACCGTCATGATGGCCCCCGCCTCGGGCTTCTACTCCGACCCCGCCTACGGCCGCAACGAGGTGCGCATCGCCTACGTGCTGAACAAGCGGGACCTCACGCGCGCCCTCTTCCTGCTCGAAAAGGCGCTCGAGGCCTACAACAGCCGCAAATAGCCGAAGCCCCGCCCTCCCCGCCGGAGCGGCGGCAGCAAGTTTTCCGACAAGGGTCGCACACCGAAGTGCGGCCCTTGCCTTTGTCCGTACCTTTACTCAGACGTTGCCCGGCCGCCCCGATGCGGAACGCAGCCGCTCCGTTACCCCACACGGCCGCTCCGATGCGGAGCGTGTGCTTCCTCCTACCCCTCTTACCTCGCCTACCCCGCCCGCGGCCCGTCTTTACCCTGTTGCCGTCCTGCCGCTCTCCCGCCGCCCCGCTGTCCCGGCACAATCAATTGCGGCAGCAGCCACGCCGGGCGTCCGACCCGACATACCGGCCAATATTCTACCGTTTATTCCAATTTCTAAGACTTTCCGACCAATTTCTTTGGGGCGCACGGATTGTTTTCCTACCTTTGCCGCCGTTGCTGCGCGCCCCGCAAGGGCCCGCCAAGTATTAACCTAAACCATTTGACATGAAAAAAGTCCTCCTCCTTCTGGCCGCCACGGCGGCAACGCTCGCGGCCTCGGCCGAAGGATACCAGGTAAACAACCTCTCCTCGAAGCAGAACGGTATGGGACACGTCGGTACGGCCATGAAGCTCAACTCCGAGTCCGTGTGGTTCAACCCTGCCGCCGCTGCCTTCCAGCAATCGAAATTCGACATCTCGGTCGGCATCACGGGCATCGCCTCGAAGGCCACCTACACCTCGCTGCCCGACTACACGGGCGCCACGCCCCAGCGCCACTTCACCTCGGACAACAAAATCTCGACGCCCCTCTACGCCTACATCAACTACAAGCCGCTCGACTGGATGTCGGTGGGTCTGGCCTTCAACACCCCCTTTGGCTCCTCGATGAACTGGGGCGACAACTGGGCGGGTGCCCATCTGGTGCAGTCCATCAACCTCTCGGCCTACAACCTCCAGCCGACCGTCGGCTTCCGCATCGGCAAGCACATCTCGGTGGGCGCCGGTCTGATGATGACCTGGGGTACGTTCGACCTCTCGCGCTCGCTGCTCCCCGTCGGGGCCGACAACGCCCAGAACCAACTGCTCATGGGGGCGCTGCAGACGGCCATGCCGACGCTGCCCAACATCTTCGAGATGGCCGGCGACCGAAGCCTCATGTCGCTCGCCCTCAAGGGAGACGCCAAGATGGCCGTCGGCGTCAACGCCGGCATCATGTGGGACATCAACGAGCAGTGGTCGCTCGGCTTCACCTACCGCTCGAAGCTGCGCATGAAGGTCAACTCGGGCTCCATCGCCCTCAAGACGATTGACGACCCCGCCATCGGTCAGATTCTCGGTCAGCTGCTCCAGGCTCCCCAGTTCTCCACGCTGCAGAACCTCTCCTCGGCCGTGGTAAAGACCGAACTTCCGCTCCCCGCCTCGCTCACGTGGGGCGTCAGCTTCCGCCCGACGCCGAAGTGGGAGTTTGCCGTCGACCTGCAGTATGTCCTCTGGAGCGTCTATGACCGGCTCGACGTCGAGCTCGTCAATCCGACCGACAACACGACCGTCATGACGCTGGCCAGCGACAAGAACTACTCCAACACGCTGGCGGTCCGCATCGGCGGCCAGTACCGCGTCTGCGATTTTCTGACGGCGCGCATGGGTATGTACGTCGACGAGAGCCCCGTGAGCAGCGACTACCTCAATCCCGAGACCCCCTCGATGACCAAGCTGGCCTATACAGTCGGTCTGACGCTGCGTCCGACCCGCTGGCTCGACATCGACCTGGCCTACGGCTACGTCAACTCGGCCGACCCCGAGCGCACGGGCTCCTACCCCTACACCAACTCGGTGCTCGAGTTGGCAGGCGTCGGCGCCGCCCAGGCAACGACCGACTTCTCGGGCAACTACACGGCCCGCGCCCACACCTTCTCGCTCGGTCTGAACTTCCGTTTCTGAAAGCCGGAATATTTTACTATCTTTGCGGTGCGCTTCGCCCCAATGCGGGAGGAGCACACCGCAATCGTTTTGCAGGGCCCTATAGTTCAAGGGATAGAACGAGGGTTTCCTAAACCCTAAATCCGCGTTCGAGTCGCGGTGGGGCTACCAGGCCGGCGGCCGGAGTTTTTCCAGCAGGAGAACTCCGGCCGCACTGTTTTTGGGGCTGAGACAGAGCGAGGCGGCGCTGTGTCGAAAGAAGACGCGCCCACTGGCTCTCCCCCCTTTCCGACACCACCCTCTCCGCCGCGGCAAGCAGCTGCTTCCCCGGCGAAAGCCCGCCTTCGGGCACAACTTTTGCCCCTCACCGTCGTCGCCTTCCCGGACAGGCGGGTCGGGCCCGGCAAAAATCTCGCACCCCGCATGGCTTTTTGCCCCCGCCTTTTCGTATCTTTGCAGCCGGAAAACACACGAAGAAATGGAATCGCTCAAAGAGTTGTACAAAATCGGGAACGGCCCCTCGAGCAGCCACACGATGGGGCCCAAGAAGGCGGCCGAGCAGTTCGCCGCACGCGGCAACCACGCCGACGCCTTCCGCGTAACGCTCTACGGCTCGCTCGCCGCCACGGGCAAGGGCCACCTGACCGACGTGGCCATCCTCTCGGTACTCCAGCCCATCGCGCCGACCGAAATCGTCTGGCGCCCCGAGACGGTGCTCTCCTTCCACCCCAACGGCATGCTCTTCGAGGCGCTCAGCGGGGGCAAGGTCATCGACAGCTGGACGATTTTCAGCATTGGCGGCGGCGCGCTGGCCAACGAGGAGACTACCCGCGAGGAGCCGCGCAGCATCTACCCGCTGACGACCATCAACTCCATCAAGGAGTGGTGCTACCACGAGGGTAAGACCTACTGGGAGTATGTCAACGACTGCGAGGGGCCCGAAATCTGGGACTACCTCGACACCATCTGGGAGCAGATGTGCAAGACCATCCAGAACGGACTGAACAACGACGGCGTGCTGCCGGGCGGTCTGAAGGTGGCGCGCAAGGCGAGCACCTACTGGGTCAAGTCGAAGAGTTACACCGACTCGCTCAAGTCGCGGGCAAAAATCTACGCCTATGCGCTGGCCACCTCCGAGGAGAATGCCGCCGGCGGTACGGTTGTCACGGCTCCGACGTGCGGCTCGAGCGGCGTCGTTCCGGCGGTGCTCTACCACCTGGCCACCTCGCGCGACTTCCTGCGCATCCGCATCCTGCGGGCGCTGGCCACGGCGGGGCTCTTCGGCAACATCGCCAAGACGAACTCCTCCATCTCGGGCGCCGAGGTAGGGTGTCAGGGCGAGGTGGGCGTCGCCTGCGCCATGGCTGCGGCTGCGGCCTGCCAGCTCTTCGGCGGCACCCCTTCGCAAATCGAGTATGCCGCCGAGATGGGGCTCGAACACCACCTCGGACTGACGTGCGACCCCGTCTGCGGACTGGTGCAGGTCCCCTGCATCGAACGCAACGCCATTGCGGCGGCCCGCGCTCTGGATGCCAACATCTACGCCACGCTCTCCGACGGAGCCCATCTGGTCAGCTACGACAAGGTGGTCGAGGTGATGAACGAGACGGGCCACAACCTGCCGAGCCTCTACCGCGAGACCTCCGAAGGGGGCCTTGCCAAGCGCTACTACGAGCGCATATAGGCGCCGCGGCACATTCCGGGCAGGGGGGCCAAGTCCTATCCTGTCCTCTCCGAGCCCGCACCGGACGCCCTGTCCGAATTCTCCGCGGCGGCTCCCGGGTGATTCCCGAGCCACCTACGGACGACTCCCGAACAACTCCCGGGCAACCCTACCCCCCTCCAAGCCAAGCCCTCTGCGGTCCGCCACGCATTGCATAACGCCACAAAAAAAGCCTCCTCCCCGGACGGGGAGGAGGCTTTTTCTAAGCCCTGCGGGCTGCGGTCCCCGAAGGAACCGCCCCGCTCGCGTATGGTTAGCGCTGCGACTGCTGCTGCAGATTCTCGAGGTCGGATTTCAGACCCACCACGAGGTTGTCGTACTCGCGCAGACCCGTACCGCCCGGAATCAGGTGACCGCAAATCACGTTCTCCTTCAGATTCTCCAGCGGGTCGACCTTCGCCTGGATGGCGGCCTCGTTGAGCACCTTGGTCGTCTCCTGGAACGAAGCGGCCGAGATGAAACTCGAGGTCTGCAGTGCGGCGCGGGTGATACCCTGCAGCACCTGCGTCGAGGTTGCGGGAACGATGTCGCGCACCTGAACGAGCTTCAGGTCGCGGCGCTTGAGGCTCGAGTTCTCGTCACGCAGCTTGCGCAGCGAGATAATCTGGCCCGGCTGCAGCGACGTCGAGTCGCCGGCATCCGTCACCACCACCTTGTCGTAGAGCTCGTCGTTCACATCCATGAACTCCCACTTGTCGACAATCTGGTCCTCGAAGAAGCGCGTGTCTCCCGGGTCGATAATCTTCACCTTCGACATCATCTGACGTACGATGACCTCGAAGTGCTTGTCGTTGATTTTCACACCCTGCATGCGGTAGACCTCCTGCACCTCGTTGACGATGTACTCCTGCACACGCGTCGGGCCGAGGATGTTGAGGATGTCCGACGGAGTGATGGCACCGTCCGAAAGCGGGCTGCCGGCCTTCACGTAGTCGTTCTCCTGCACGATAATCTGACGCGACAGGGGCACCAGATAGCGCTTCACGTCACCCTGCTTCGAGGTGATGATGATTTCGCGGTTACCGCGCTTGATTTTGCCGAAGGTTACCTCACCGTCAATCTCCGACACGATGGCGGGATTCGACGGGTTGCGCGCCTCGAAGAGCTCCGTAACACGCGGCAGACCACCGGTGATGTCGCCGCCCGACTTACCGATTGCACGCGGAATCTTGATGAGGATTTCGCCCGTCTTGATTTTGGCGTTGTCCTTCACCACGACGTGGGCCGATACCGGGAGGTTGTACTGCTTGACCTCCTCGCCCTCCTTATTGACAATCTTGATGACGGGGTTCTTCGTCTTGTCCTTCGACTCGATGACCACCTTCTCCGAAAGGCCCGTCTGCTCGTCACGCTCGTCGCGGTAGGTCACACCCTCGATGATGTTCTCGTAGACGGCACGACCGTCGTACTCCGAGATAATCACGGCGTTGTAGGGGTCCCACTCGCAAATCATGTCGCCCTTCTTCACCTCGGCGCCGTCCGCCATGAAGAGCGTCGCACCGTAGGGAAGGTTGTGCGTATAGAGAACGATGTTGGTCTTCGGGTCGACGATGCGGAACTCCGACTGACGCGAGATGACGATGTCAACCGGCTCGCCGGCAGCATTCTTGCCCTTGACCGTACGCAACTCGTCGATTTCCAGACGACCCTCGTACTTCGAAACGACGTTGGTCTCGACGGCAGTACCACCGGCCACACCACCGACGTGGAACGTACGCAGAGTCAGCTGCGTACCCGGCTCGCCGATGGACTGTGCCGCGATGACGCCGACCACCTCGCCCTTCTGTACCATGCGGGCCGTGGCCAGGTTGCGGCCGTAGCACTTGGCGCAGACGCCGTGGCGCGACTCGCAGGTGAGCACCGAGCGGATTTCAACCGACTCGAGCGGCGACTTCTCGATTGCCTCGGCAATATCCTCGGTAATCTCTTCGCCGGCCTTGCAGAGCACCTCGCCCGTCAGGGGGTGAATCACGTCGTTGAGCGCCGTACGGCCCAGAATGCGGTCGTAGAGCGTCTGTACCACGTCGTCGTTGCGCTTGATGGCCGTAGCCGTCAGACCACGCAGCGTACCGCAGTCCTCCTCGTTGATAATCACGTCCTGAGCCACGTCGACCAGACGGCGCGTCAGATAACCGGCGTCGGCCGTCTTCAGGGCGGTATCGGCAAGACCCTTTCGGGCACCGTGCGTCGAGATGAAGTACTCGAGCACCGACAGCCCCTCCTTGAAGTTCGAGAGAATCGGGTTCTCGATGACCTGCTGGCCACCCTCGACGCCCGACTTCTGCGGCTTGGCCATCAGACCACGCATACCGCTCAGCTGACGAATCTGCTCCTTCGAACCACGGGCTCCCGAGTCGAGCATCATGTAGACCGGGTTGAAACCGTCCTCGTCCTTGACCAGCGTATCAATCACGGCCTTCGTCAGCTTGGTGTTGATGTTGGTCCAGACGTCGATAATCTGGTTGTATCGCTCGTTGTTGGTAATCAGACCCATGTTGTAGTCCTCCATGATGGCGTCGGCACGCTCGTAACCCTCGGCCACGAGCTTCTGCTTCTCCTCGGGGATGATGACCGCGTCGAGGTTGAACGACAGACCGCCCTTGAAGGCCATGCGGTAACCCATGTCCTTGATGTCGTCGAGGAAGTTGGCCACCTTGTCGGCACCGGCCTTCTTCATCACCACGGCGATGATGTCACGCAGCGAGCGCTTGGTCAGAATCTCGTTGATGTAACCCACCTCCTTGGGAACCACCTGGTTGAAGAGGATGCGGCCGATGGTCGTCTCCTTGAGCACGCGCACGGGGTTTCCGTGCTCGTCCAGGTCGTCCACCATGCACTTGACCACGGCGTGCAGGTCGGCGCGCTTCTCGTTGTAGGCGATAATCGCCTCCTCGGGACCGTAGAAGACATGTCCCTCGCCCTTGACGCCCTTGCGCGGCTTGGTGATGTAGTACAGACCGAGGACCATGTCCTGCGACGGCACCGTGATGGGGGCGCCGTTGGCCGGGTTGAGGACGTTGTGCGAACCGAGCATCAGCAGCTGCGCCTCCAGAATGGCGGCGTTGCCCAGCGGCAGGTGCACGGCCATCTGGTCACCGTCGAAGTCGGCGTTGAAGGCCGTACATGCCAGCGGGTGGAGCTGCATGGCCTTGCCCTCGATGAGCTTGGGCTGGAAGGCCTGGATACCGAGGCGGTGCAGCGTCGGGGCACGGTTCATCAGCACGGGGTGACCCTTGATGACGTTCTCGAGGATGCCCCAGATGACGGGGTCCTTGCGGTCGATTATCTTCTTGGCCGACTTCACCGTCTTGACGATGCCGCGCTCGATGAGCTTGCGGATGACAAACGGCTTGTAGAGCTCGGCGGCCATATCCTTCGGGATACCCATCTCGTGCATCTTCAGCTCGGGGCCGACGACGATGACCGAACGGGCCGAGTAGTCGACACGCTTACCGAGCAGGTTCTGACGGAAGCGGCCCTGCTTGCCCTTGAGCGAGTCGGAGAGCGACTTGAGCGGGCGGTTCGACTCGTTCTTCACGGCGTTCGACTTGCGCGAGTTGTCGAAGAGCGAATCGACGGCCTCCTGCAGCATGCGCTTCTCGTTACGCAGAATCACCTCCGGGGCCTTGATTTCAATCAGGCGCTTGAGTCGGTTGTTGCGGATGATGACGCGACGGTAGAGGTCGTTCAGGTCCGACGTGGCGAAGCGGCCGCCGTCGAGCGGCACCAGCGGGCGCAGTTCGGGCGGAATGACCGGGATGACGCTCAGCACCATCCACTCGGGCTTGTTCTTGCCGTTCGAGGCGCGGAACGACTCAATCACGTTGAGGCACTTGAGCGCCTCGGACTTGCGCTGCTGCGAGGTCTCGGTCGAGGCCTTGTGGCGCAGGGCGTACGACATCGAGTCGAGGTCGACCTGCTTCAGAAGCGTATAGATGGCTTCGGCACCCATCTGGGCGACGAACTTGTTGGGGTCGCTGTCGTCAAGCGCCTGGTTGCCCTTGGGCAGGGCGGCTAGGATGTCGAGGTACTCCTTCTCCGAGAGGGTCTGGAGCCGCTCGATGCCCTGCTCGGCAGCGACACCGGGGTTGATGACGACGTAGCGCTCGTAGTAGATAATCGTCTCCAGCTTCTTGGAGGGGATGCCCAGCAGGTAGCCGATTTTCGAAGGCAACGAACGGAAGTACCAGATGTGCACCACGGGAACGACCAGCGAGATGTGGCCCATGCGCTCGCGGCGCACCTTCTTCTCGGTCACCTCCACACCGCAACGGTCGCAGACGATGCCCTTGTAGCGGATGCGCTTGTACTTGCCGCAGTGGCACTCGTAGTCCTTCACCGGGCCGAAGATGCGCTCGCAGAAAAGACCGTCGCGCTCGGGCTTGTAGGTACGATAGTTAATGGTCTCGGGCTTGAGCACCTCACCGCTCGACTGGGCCAGAATCTCTTCGGGAGAGGCCAGGCCGATGGAGATGCGGCTGTAACCATTGTTCGTCTTGTTGTCTTTGGTAAATGACATATTGTGTTCGTTTTTCTTATCTTCCTAATTATACCTCTTACTCGAGTTTGACGGAGAGCGCCAGACCGCGAAGCTCGTGCAGCAGCACGTTCATTGCCTCGGGGATACCCGGCTTGGGCAGGTTCTCGCCCTTGACAATCGCCTCGTAGGCCTTTGCACGGCCCGTCACGTCGTCGGACTTGATGGTCAGAATCTCCTGCAGGATGTTGGCGGCACCGAAGCCCTCGAGTGCCCAGACCTCCATCTCACCGAAACGCTGACCGCCGAACTGCGCCTTACCGCCGAGCGGCTGCTGCGTGATGAGCGAGTAGGGACCAATCGAACGGGCATGCATCTTGTCGTCAATCATGTGGCCCAGCTTGAGCATGTAGATGACGCCCACCGTAGCCGGCTGGTCGAACTTCTCGCCCGTGCCGCCGTCGTAGAGGTAGGTGCGGCCGCTGTGCGGAAGACCCGCCTTGGCCGTGTACTCGTTGATTTGCTCGAGCGAAGCACCGTCGAAAATCGGCGTGGCGAACTTCAGACCCAGCTCGCGGCCAGCCCATCCGAGCACCGTCTCGTAAATCTGGCCCAGGTTCATTCGCGAAGGCACACCCAGCGGGTTGAGGCAGATGTCGACAATCGAACCGTCCTCGAGGAAGGGCATGTCCTCGTCGCGGACAATCTTCGCCACGATACCCTTGTTACCGTGACGACCGGCCATCTTGTCACCCACCTTCAGCTTGCGCTTCTTGGCGATGTAGACCTTCGCCATCTGGATGACACCCGTCTGCGGCAGCTCGTCGCCGTTGGTCAGGTTGTACTTCTCGCGCTTGATGGCCGCGTCGGTCTTCTTCCACTCGATGGTATAATTGTTAATCGTGGTCTCGATGAGCGAGTCGATGTGCGCATCGCCCGTCCACTTGCACGAACCGAGGTTGAGGTAGCCCGTCATGACGCCGGTCTTCTCGTCCGACGACTTGTGGGCCAGCTCCTCGAGCAGCTTCTGCGAGAACTTCGTGCCGGCGGGATAGAGCTCCACGCCGAAGTAGTCGGTGATGCCCGTCGTGGTCTTGCCCTGGAGCAGCGTCCAGAGCTTCGATACGAGCAGCTTGGTCAGGTCGGCAACCTGCCCGGCGAACTTCTCGTCGAGCTTCTCGAGCTGCAGCTTCTCGGCGTTCTTGCTCTTCTTGCCGTCCTTGCCGGCGCGGCTGTAGAGCTTCGTGTCAATCACCACGCCGTGCAGCGAGGGCTGCGCCTTGAGCGAGGCATCCTTCACGTCGCCGGCCTTGTCGCCGAAGATGGCGCGCAGGAGCTTCTCCTCGGGCGAGGGGTCGCTCTCGCCCTTCGGGGTAATCTTGCCGATGAGGATGTCTCCCGGGTGGATGTTGGCACCCACGCGGACGATACCGTTGGCATCGAGGTCCTTGGTGGCATCCTCCGAGACGTTCGGAATATCCGACGTGAGCTCCTCGACGCCGCGCTTCGTATCGCGCACCTCCATGATGTACTCGTCGACGTGTACCGACGTGAAGATATCCTCGCGCTGGATGCGCTCCGAAATCACGATGGCATCCTCGAAGTTGTATCCCTTCCAGGGCATGAAGGCCACCTTCAGGTTGCGGCCCAGAGCCAGCTCGCCGGCCTGCGTCGAGTAACCCTCGGTCAGAATCTGACCCTTGGTCACATGGTCGCCCGTGAGCACCGTCGGCTTGAGCGTAATCGAGGTGTTCTGGTTCGTGCGGCGGTAGCGCGGCAGCTCGTAGGTGGTCACCTCGGGGGCGAACGAAGCGATGATTTCATCCTCCGTACGCTCGTACTTGACCTGAATCTTCGTCGCATCGGCGAAGACAACCTCGCCCTCGCCCTCGGCGACAATCTGGATGCGGCTGTCGGAAATCATGTCCTTCTCGATGCCCGTACCGACGATGGGCGCCTCGCACGTGATGAGCGGCACGGCCTGGCGCATCATGTTCGAGCCCATCAGCGCACGGTTGGCGTCGTCGTGCTCGAGGAACGGGATGAGGCTGGCGGCAATCGAGGCAATCTGGTTGGGCGCCACGTCCATCAGGTTCACCTCCTTGTCCGTCACCACGGGGAAGTCGGCACCCTGACGCGCCTTGATGCGGTCGGGCTGCAGGAAGTGCCCCTCGTCGTCGATGGGCATGTTCGACTGCGCAATAATCTTACCCCCCTCCTCTTCGGCCGAGTAGTAGCGGATGTGCGAGTTGTCCATGTCGATGACGCCGTCGGTAACCGTACGGTAGGGCGTCTCGATGAATCCCATGGGCGAAATCTTCGCATAGACGCAGAGCGACGAAATCAGACCGATGTTCGGGCCTTCGGGCGACTCAATCGGGCAGAGACGTCCGTAGTGCGTATAGTGTACGTCGCGCACCTCGAATCCGGCGCGGTCACGCGACAGACCGCCGGGGCCGAGGGCCGAGAGACGACGCTTGTGGGTAATCTCGGCCAGCGGGTTAATCTGGTCCATGAACTGCGAGAGCTGCGAGGTGCCGAAGAAGGAGTTGATGACCGACGACAGCGTCTTGGCGTTAATCAGGTCCACCGGCGTGAATACCTCGTTGTCACGTACGTTCATGCGCTCGCGAATCGTACGCGCCATGCGCACGAAGCCGACCGAGAACTGGTTCGAAAGCTGCTCGCCCACCGTACGTACGCGGCGGTTCGAGAGGTGGTCGATATCGTCCACGTCGGCCTTCGAGTTGATGAGCTGAATCAGGTACTTGATGATGGCGATGATGTCCTCGCGCGTCAGCGTGCGGATGGCCGGGTCGATATCCAGGTTCAGCTTCTTGTTGATGCGGTAGCGACCTACGTCGCCCAAATCGTAACGCTTGTCCGAGAAGAAGAGCTTCTCGATGACGTCGCGCGCCGTTGCCTCATCGGGCGGCTCCGAAGCGCGCAGCTGCCGGTAGATGTAGACGACAGCCTCCTTTTCGGAGTTACAGGGGTCTTTCTGCAGGGTATTGTAAATAATCGAGAAGTCGATGCCCGACTGATTCTCCTTGTGGAGCAGAATCGTCTTGGCGCCGCTTTCGATAATCTGGTCGATATGCTCCTCCTCGAGCACCGTCTCGCGGTCCACGATGACGTTGTTACGCTCGATGGAGACCACCTCGCCGGTATCCTCGTCGACGAAGTCCTCGACCCAGGTCGAGAGCACGCGTGCGGCCAGCTTGCGGCCTACGGCCTTCTTCAGGTTGGCCTTCGTTACCTTCACCTCGTCCGCCAGGTCGAAAATCTCGAGAATCTGCTGGTCGGCCTCGTAACCGATGGCACGCAGAAGCGTCGTTACGGGCAGCTTCTTCTTGCGGTCGATGTAGGCGTACATCACGTTGTTGATGTCCGTGGCGAACTCAATCCACGACCCCTTGAAGGGGATGATACGGGCCGAATAGAGCTTCGTACCGTTGGTATGCATGCTCTGTCCGAAGAAAACGCCGGGGGAACGGTGCAGCTGCGACACAATGACACGCTCGGCTCCGTTGATGACGAACGTACCGCGTTCGGTCATGTAGGGAATCGTACCGAAATAGACGTCCTGTACGACCACACCGAAATCCTCATGCTCGTCGTCCGTGCAGTAGAGCTTGAGTTTGGCCTTCAGGGGGACGCTGTATGTCAGGCCGCGTTCGAGACACTCCTCGATAGAGTAGCGCGGCGGGTCGATATAGTAGTCGATGAACTCCAGAACGAAGTTGTTCCGGGTATCCGTAATGGGGAAATTTTCCTGAAAGACCTTGTAGAGTCCCTCATTCTTACGGTTTTCGGCCGTAGTGTCCATCTGGAAAAAGTCCCGGAATGATTTGAGCTGTACCTCCAGCAGGTCCGGATAGGGCACCCGGTTCTTGACTGTCGAAAAGCTGATTCTTGGTTGTTGTTTTGCTGCGGACATCGGTAAAATCCAAATTAGTTGAAGTGTAAGTACGCGCGAGTGAGTTACGCTCCCGAAACGGGACTGCTTTATCCCGCTAATGCCCCCAGTGTAACGACATTACATCCCTGAGAGCATTCAAATTCCAAAAACCGGACACAGCTCAGCGGCACTTCCGGTCTTTAGAGCAAAAAGGCATAGAGCTTACAGCGAATGTAAGCCCTATACCTGCATTGACTGAACAGTCGTAAGCGGCAATGCTACTTAACCTCAACTTCAGCACCTGCCTCCTCGAGCTGAGCCTTAATCTGCTCGGCCTCCTCCTTGGAGACACCCTCCTTAACGGCCTTGGGAGCACCGTCAACGAGTGCCTTTGCATCGCCCAGCGACAGGCCGGCGATATCCTTAACGGCCTTGATAACCTGGAGCTTAGCCTGACCGGCGTTCTTCAGGATAACGTCGAACGACGTCTTCTCGGCTGCAGCAGCCTCGCCTGCGCCAGCAGCGGGAGCAGCAACAGCAACAGCTGCAGCAGCGGGCTCAATTCCGTACTCCTCCTTGAGGATAGTAGCCAGTTCGTTTACCTCCTTAACTGTCAAATTTACCAATTCTTCAGCCAGTTTCTTTACATCTGCCATAGTTGTAATTCTTATTAGATTTTGTTTTTAATTCTTGTTGTGATTAGTTGTTTCGCGATTCGAGCGTCTTCACGAGGCCCGCAATCTTTTGACCTGCATTACCCTGCAATGCAGAAATAACATTCTTGGCCGGGGACTGCAGCAGAGCGACGATATCGCCGATAAGCTCTTCCCGACTCTTGATGTTGCACAGTGTTTCGAGCTGCTCGTCGCCAATGTACACGCATCCCTCGGCGTAAGCCGCCTTCAGGACGGGCTTGTCGGCCTTCTTGCGGAACTCCTTGATGAGGACCGCGGGGGCCTTGGCCACCTCCGTGAACATAATCGACGTGGAACCCTCCAATACCTTCACCAAATCGGCATCAGCCTTCTCCACCTTCTCGAGCGCCTTGGCAAGAAGCGTGTTCTTGACAACGACGAGCTTCACGTTGCTCTCGAAGCACTTGCGACGGAGCGAAGCGGTCTGCTCGGCATTCAGCGCCTCGATGTTGGTGATGTAAAAGTGAGGATACGCCTGGAGCTGCTCGGTAAGGCTGTTAATAACAACCAGTTTTTCTTCCTTTGTCATCTCTTACTCTCCTCCTTTATTTGGTTTCAACTGACTTGGCATCAATCTGCACACCGGGACTCATGGTCGTCGAAAGATAGATACTCTTCACATAAGAACCTTTGGCAGCAGCCGGCTTGAGCTTGATAATCGTGCTCAGCACCTCCTTCGCATTTTCAGCGATTTGCTCGGCCGAGAACGAAATCTTGCCTACCGACGTGTGGATGATACCGAACTTGTCGACCTTGAAGTCGATTTTACCGGCCTTCACCTCACCAACGGCCTTGCCGACCTCCATGGTCACCGTACCCGTCTTGGGGTTAGGCATCAGTCCGCGGGGACCCAGGATACGACCCAGGGCGCCGACCTTGCCCATCACGTTGGGCGTACATACGATGACATCGACGTCGGTCCAACCCGACTTGATTTTGTCTACATACTCATCCAGACCTACGTAGTCTGCTCCGGCAGCCTTAGCCTCGGCCTCCTTCTCGGGGGTGCAGAGCACGAGCACGCGCACCTGCTTGCCCGTTCCGTGGGGAAGCGTTACGACACCGCGCACCATCTGGTTGGCCTTGCGGGGGTCCACACCCAGACGAACGTCGATATCAACCGAAGCGTCGAATTTCGTAAACGTGATTTCCTTCAGAAGAGCGGCAGCCTCCGGAAGTTTGTAAGCCTTACCGGCTTCCACCTTTGCGTAGGCGATTTTTTGATTTTTTGTCAACTTACTCATCTTCGTAAATCAATTACAGATTAGGAAATTCTCCCACTACGCTGATACCCATACTGCGCGCAGTACCGGCAACCATACGCATAGCAGACTCAAGCGTGAAGCAGTTCATGTCGGGCATCTTGTCCTGAGCAATCTCCTTGATTTGGTCCCATGTTACCTGACCAACCTTGTCGCGGTTAGGCTGCGCGGAACCGCTCTTGAGCTTGGCTGCTTCCTTGAGCTGAATGGCTACGGGCGGTTGTTTAACAACGAAGTCGAACGACTTGTCCGTGTAAACCGTGATGATAACCGGAAGAACCTTACCAGCCTTGTCCTGAGTACGGGCGTTGAATTGCTTGCAGAAGTCCATGATATTGACTCCCTTGGAACCCAAAGCCGGACCTACCGGGGGCGAAGGATTGGCAGCACCACCTTTAATCTGCAGTTTGATAAATGCAGCAACCTCTTTTGCCATAATTTTCCTTGGTTAATTATTCTTTTTCTACTTGAGTGAAACTCAACTCCATAGGAGTTTTGCGCCCGAATATCTTCACCGATACCGTGAGTTTCTTGCGCTCGTTGTCGACAGTCTCAATGGTACCTTGGAAGCTTGAGAAAGGACCGTCCGTAACCTTGACGGTCTCGCCGACACAGAAGGGTGTTTCGCTCTCCTCCTCCATGGTGCTCAGCTCGTCGACACGGCCCAGGATGCGCGCCACCTCCTGTGGACGAAGAGGCGTGGCAATCATCTTGCGGCTGTCTTCCTTCGTATCGCCGAGGAAGCCGAGCACGTTGGGAGTATTGCGAATTATAATCGGAATCTGACCTACAAACGCTGCTTCAATCAACACGTAACCCGGATAAGAAACCTTCTCCTTCGAAACTTTCTTTCCGTTGCGAATCGTGTATACCTTTTCCGTGGGAATCAGCACCTGGGAGATGTAATCCTCCAGGTGGTTGTGACGAATTTCGGCCTCGATGTACTCCTTGACCTTATTCTCCTTGCCACCGATGGCCCGAACCACGTACCACTGTTTCTTAATCTCGCTCATCGTTCAGCACTCAACACGGATTAACGACCAAGATTTGCCAGGGTCTTGTAGATGACAGCCATCAGATTCTCGAACGACAGGTCCATCGCCAAAACGATGATAGCGAAGATGACCGAAGCCACCATCACTACGACCGTCGAACTCTGAAGCTGCGGAAACGTGGGCCACGTCACCTTGTGCACAAGCTCGTTGTAGGATTCTTTTACGTAGTTGAACATAACTTTCGTCTCGATTTTTATAGCAGGAGCAGAGAGATTCGAACTCCCATCAACGGTTTTGGAGACCGCTATTCTACCCTTGAACTATGCTCCTAAGAAGAGGAGCGGTGCGGTTGAACACCGCTCCTAATATGGTAGATTCTTAAGTTACTTGATAATCTTCAGAATCTGACCGGCACCTACCGTACGGCCACCCTCGCGGATTGCGAAACGCAGACCCTCGTTCAGGGCGACAGGGTAGATAAGCTTAACGGTGATGGTTACGTGGTCACCCGGCATAACCATGTCGACACCTGCAGGCAGATGAACCTCACCCGTTACGTCCATCGTACGCAGATAGAACTGGGGACGATAGTTGTTGTGGAACGGCGTGTGACGGCCACCCTCCTCCTTCTTCAGGATGTAGACCTCAGCCTCGAACTCGGTGTGCGGCGTAATCGAACCCGGCTTGGCAACGACCATACCACGCTTAACCTCCTTCTTGTCGATACCACGGAGCAGCAGACCTACGTTGTCACCGGCCTCGCCCTCGTCGAGCAGCTTGCGGAACATCTCCACACCGGTGCAGGTCGAAGTCAGCGTCTTCTCCTCCAGACCGATAATCTCAACGGGGTCACCCACGTGGATAACGCCGGTCTCGATACGGCCCGTTACAACGGTACCACGGCCGGTAATCGAGAATACGTCCTCGATAGGCATCAGGAAGGGCTTCTCGTTGTCGCGCTGCGGAACGGGGATGTACTCGTCTACGGCATCCATCAGCTCCATAATCTTTGCCTCCCACTTCGGCTCGCCGTTCAGGGCGCCCAGAGCGGAACCGCGGATTACGGGGGCGTTGTCGCCATCGTAGTCGTACTTCGAGAGCAGGTCACGAACCTCCATCTCAACGAGGTCGAGCATCTCGGGGTCGTCCACCATGTCGCACTTGTTCAGGAAAACGACAATCTTCGGCACGTTCACCTGACGGGCGAGCAGCACGTGCTCGTTGGTCTGGGGCATCGGGCCGTCCGTAGCGGCAACTACCAGGATGGCACCGTCCATCTGAGCGGCACCCGTAACCATGTTCTTCACATAGTCGGCGTGTCCCGGGCAGTCCACGTGAGCATAGTGACGCTTTGCCGTCTGATACTCAACGTGCGCAGTGTTAATCGTGATACCACGCTCCTTCTCCTCGGGAGCGTTGTCAATCGAGTCGAACGAACGGAGCTCCGAGAGGCCCTGCTTGGCCAGAACAGTCGTGATAGCAGCGGTAAGGGTGGTCTTACCGTGGTCAACGTGTCCGATGGTACCGATGTTCACATGCGGTTTCGAACGGTCGAATTTTTCTTTTGCCATAGTATTAAGTATTTAAAGTATTGTTAAACTTTACTCAAAGTTTTAAGTTCATCCAACAGCCAGCGCGCAACACAAGCAACCGTTCAGTTCCCTGCATCACACGCGCTGCATCGGAGAGCGGAAGACGAGGCTCAAACTCGCGACCCTTAGCTTGGAAGGCTAATGCTCTATCAACTGAGCTACTTCCGCAAAAATATACCGTATCAGAGTCCCTATCCTTCCGACGTCGTCCGGCCAGCGGACCGGCACCTTCGGGATTATGCAACTCCAACCGGCACTCTTTCTTTTCTTCTTTTTTGTGGGAAGTGATGGATTCGAACCACCGAAGGCGTAAGCCAGCAGATTTACAGTCTGCCCCATTTGGCCACTCTGGTAACTTCCCTTGTTTGCGTCCCTCGCGGAACATGCGCCTGCCCTTTTGCTCGGAATCTCTGCGCATCGGACTGAGCCGATGGAGGGATTCGAACCCCCGACCAGCTGATTACAAATCAGCTGCTCTGGCCAACTGAGCTACATCGGCAGAATCGACCTTTTGGACTGCAAAAATAGGTATAAAAAATAGATTCACCAAATTCTCGATAAACTATTTTTTAACTTTTTCGCTCTTCAAAGAACTCGATTCGGCGCCTCGCTCTGTGAGGTCGAATCGGGTGCAAAGATAGGAAAAGTTTTGGACATCGCAACAGGTTGAGCAAAAAATATCGTCCAAAGCGACCTTCCGGCGCATAAAAAGGCAAATCGGGGCACCGAGCGGAAAAATCCGCCGCCGATACCTTAATATATAAGGCCGAAGCGGGTCGGAAACACCCTCGCCCCCTTGCACGGACAGACGCATCCCGGCTGCCGAAAAAAGTGCTCCGGCAGACACGGAGGTCCGCCGGAGCATCTCAAGCCCGAATCGGCGACGAGGCCGGAAGCGTACGACATACAGCCGGACAGACCGGAGTACCTTACCGCCGCTTCATCTCGGCAATCAACTGAGCGGGAGTCGCCTGCAGGTAGTTCTTGCAGAAGCGGCTGAACTGCGTATAGTGACGAAACTTGTATTTCTCCATCAGCGCCTTCGTGCTGTCCTCCCCGTCACGGATATCGGCATAAATCTTCAGCGCCTTCTGACGCATCATCCAGTGGTAGACGCTGTCGTTGAAGTGCTCGGCAAAGCGCCGCTTGAAGACCGAGAGGCTCATTCCGGCCAGCGACGCGAGGTCCGTAACGCCCTGCGCACGCTCGTAGTTGTTGCAGACGAAGGCCCGGAAGTTGTCCTGGGGCTGAATCATCCGCTGGAAGAAATAGGCCAGCTCTGAGGGGGTATGAAGCACTCTGAAGAGCATGAAGAGTTCGCTCACCTTCAACCGGTGGAAGCGCTCGCATTGGGCCAGGGCCGGGAAGTCGAACATGTCGGACAAAAGCCGTTCGACCGCCGGATGGAGTGCCAGCGTGGGCACGGCATCGGTCGGCACGTCGGGGTAACCGGCTACCTGCAGTCCGAAGATATCGGGCTCGCAGATTTCAGCCCTGGGCTCAAGCGAAAGGATGATGACCTCGCTCTGCTCATGGGCCGTGACGACATACTCCTCGCTGCGGGCCAGACAGGCGCACTGCTTCGAGGTGAAAAACTTCGTACCCTGCGGCTGGCTGACAAGCAACGTGCCGGTGCGTACAAAAAGAATACGGACCATGCGGCCCGCAGCGAAGGTGACACCTTCGCCCGAAAGAAACGAACGCCGGACAAAGCGACAATATATCGCATCGCCGGCCCTACGGAACGGAACCGGAAACGTAGGACAACTGCTACAATCCGCAGGACAATTCTCCTTCAAAGCCGACTCCACAAACTGCGGTTGGGGTTGTAGTTCCATAAAAACAAAAAAATAATGCTGCCGAAATCTCGGCCGTCCAAAAGTACGCAAAAAAATTAAAAAACGAAGCGTCCAAGTGGAATATAACGCTATTTTTATGCAGCGATGGAAACAAAAAACACCCTTCAGGTAATTTTCCGTTCCCTCCATACAAGGCAATCGGACATTCATCCATTCAGCCCAGAGACGATTCTCTGCCGCTTCGACCCCATCCGGAGGGCCTCCCGGGGACACCGAAGAGTCAGGGAGGAGACATCGAGCCGAAATATAGTCGATTCGGAAACACACCGAGTCGATTTTGTCGTCGATGCATGCCCCTGGCACTCCATACCGCACCGGATACCACCCCGGTCGGGCAAGCCCCTTTCAACGGGCAGTTTCCCCTTTCAACGGGCAGCCCCCCCTTCCGACCGTCATGGAACCGGACCTTCCGGACCTCACAGGAAGAGCGACACGTCCCGGATAAGCACGTCGGCTCCCGACCGAATTACCGTTCGGGCAGCGTACATGCCGGAGCCGGCAGCAACGGCCATAACGGATGCGGCCGGGGATAAAGTCCCCGGCCGCCCCCTACTCAGGTTATTTGTAGCTTACAATCAGAACTTTCGAAGAACCCCAGAACTGCTCCGGGTCAAGTATCACCAGTTTTTCGACCACCTTGTCGGCATTGGTCTGCAGTTCGTAGGAACCGGCCGGATGGTTCGTCACCAGCTCGACCTTCTTGTGTCCGATGGCGATTTCGCGCAGCTCGCGGGCGTCAACCTGGTTGAAGAGCTCGGCGGGAGCATCTCCGCGGGCCACCAGCGTACGGCCGATGAAGCCCTGCTTCTCGACCACGCCCGCATCGAGCAGATTCTTCTGCGAATCGACGATGTAGCGCACGGCACTCATGCGGTTCTCAAGTTCGGTCTTCTCGTTCGAGAGGCTGTCGACACGGGCCGTCTGCTCGGCCACCTGTTCGTGGAGCGACTCCACCTCGATGCCCATCTTCGAGAGGTCCTCCTTCAGGCGAGCCACCTCGCCGTCCTTGTCCACCAGCTGGGTATTGAGGTCGACAATCATCTTCTCGAGGCCGCTGATGCGCAGGTTGGCCTTGCGCAGCTGGGCGGCGGAGTGCTGCAGCGAAGCTATCTTCTTGCGGTTATCCTGCAGCAGGCGGTCGATGGCCGCGATGTCGTTGTTGATTTCCTCGACCGGACGCTTCCGGCTCTCGATGTCGCTTTCGCTCACCGTGAGGAGATTTTCACGGGTCTTGATGGCGGCAAGATTCTCCGATATGGCGTTGATGTCCTCGAACACGGCCTTGATGATGGAGTCCTTCGAGCTGACCACCGTCCGCAGAGAGTCGCGCTGACCCTCAATCTTATCGGCCGTACCGCGGCTGACGCACGATGCAAGGGCAAAGATGACGCCCAGCATCACAAAGACTAATCTTCTCATAACTTTTTCAATTTAAGCATCAAAAATGTTATTGCTTGCCGTCTCCAAATATAGGAAGAAAATCGGTGTGATATACACCCGCACCCCAAAAAAACGCTCTTTTCAGGCCATTTTCCATACTACAGCCGAACTTTCCCGCTTCTCACCTGCCGAAACCGGCTCCGAACAACTCCTGACGGGGGCACCGTGCACCCCGCCGCGACGTCTGAAGCACGAAAAACCGCACCCCCAGAAGGGAGTGCGGTTTTTCGTGGACGTCGGACAAGCACTACTTGTTGGCGTTCTTCTTATCGTAGCGTTTTGCGTAGCGGCTCATAAACTTATCGACGCGACCAGCGGTGTCAACCAACTTCATCTTACCGGTGTAGAACGGGTGCGACGTGTTGGAAATTTCCATCTTATACACGGGATAGGTTTCGCCGTTCACCTCGATGGTCTCTTTTGTCGAAACGGCGGACCGACACAAAAACACGTGGTCGTTGGACATGTCCTTGAAGGCCACTAAACGATAATTCTCCGGATGAATACCCTTTTTCATTGTCGTTGTTTTTGTATTAAACAATTAGCTTAAGCGCGACAAAGGTACAAATTAATTCGCAACATCCAACACCCGGCCCGAAAAAAAACGACGATTTTTCCTCCGCCACAGCCCTTTCCAACGACAAAACCCCCTCCGTCCGGGGCTCCTGCGCCCGGGGAGGGCGCAGCCAGAAATCCGGGCGCCGCCCCGCGCGGAACCGGAACGCGCACCCCGTGCAGCCGGCATACAGCCCCTCCCTAAGGAGACTTTGCCGCCGCGGCATTGGAATTCGGGAAAATTTTTCCTATCTTTGTCCCCGCAAACCGAGGACCCATAGCTCAGTCGGTTAGAGCAGCGGACTCATAATCCGAAGGTCGTGGGATCATGCCCCTCTGGGTCCACCGCCGGCAGCCGGAATCACACGATTCCGGCTGTCTTTGTCTTCACCCCCGCCCGCATCCGGACCGTACGGCTCACCCAAAGGCTCCGCACCCACCGCAGACGCCGCCACGTCCCCACCAGAGACCCACCTCAACCGGCCCGGCCCTGTGGCGATGCAAGCGGCGGAAAAAAGTGAAGTGCGGGCTTTTTTTTGCCCCGACTTTACACTATCTTTGCATCACACTAAAAAACAAACCCCAACCATGGAATTCGAAGGAACGGTCTACAAAATAATGCCCGTGACCAAGGGCACCTCCGCACGCGGCGAGTGGCAGCGTCAGGATGTGGTCTTCGACGCCAACGAAGGCTCCTTTACGCGCAAAATCTGCGTAACCTTTTTCAACAAGCCCGATGAGGTGGCCAAGCTCCGCGAGGGTGCCGCCTACACGGTCTCGGTAAACATCGAGTCGCGCGAATACAACGGCCGCTGGTATACCGACGTGCGCGCCTGGCGGATTCAGCCCAAGGCTGCGCAGGCACCCGAGATGCCGCCCATGCCCGACATGCCGCCGATTGCCGAAGAGCCCTCCTACGCCTCGACCCCGGCATCCGAAGTGGATGACCTCCCCTTCTGAGCCGCAGCGCATCTGCAGCGCACCGCAACCGACACACGACGAAAAAGCCCCGACGAAGCCAGCTTCGCGGGGCTTTTTTCGTGGGCAGCGGTCGGCACCGGAGGCCGCCCGCTGCTCACCCTCCACACCGTTCAACATCTCCCCAATGCCTGCCTCAGGCCACCTTCCGCACCGTTCGACCAATTCCGAAGTCCCTCCGCAACTTCCTCCCAACCGTTCGGCCGCCCACAAAAAAAGGGTCGCCCCCTCACGGGAGCGACCCTCGTCTTCTTGCGGAACCGACAGCGGGTTCCGGACCTTCATCCGTCCGTTATCTCTTCCCTACGGCTGCGGGCTTCACATCCATCTTGAGCGAGTCGTTCTTGAGCGAATCCACCGGAGCGGGAGCCACGTAGGGCTTCACGTCGATGAGCTCCACCTCGAACTCGAGTGCCTCGTTGCCCTCGATTTCACGACCCATGCCGCGGGGACCGTATGCCAGGTCGGAGGGAATCCACAGATGGATTTTGCCGCCCTTGCCCACGAGCTTCATACCCTCGGTCCAGCCGGGAATCACACGGTTGAGCGCGAACTCAACGGGCTCGTTCTTGTCATAGGAGTCCGGATTGCGCTTCTTGAGCATCTCCTGACGCTCGGCGGGAAGGTTCTCGAAAATCGACGAGTCGAAGACCTCACCGTTGCGCTTGCGGCCCGTGTACTGCACCTTCACCACGTCGCGCGAGTCCTTGGGCATGACCGTTTCGTCGCCCATCTTCTCCACCTTGTAGAGCAGGCCCGACTCGGTCTTCTGGACGCCCGACTTCTTCTCAATCTCGGAGAGCCACTGCTCCGAAGCGGCCTTGTTCTCGGCCGGACGCTTTACCATGAAGTAGTACTGCAGGTAGCGGCCCACCTCTTCCTCGGTCATCTTGGCGTTGTCGTCACGCACGTTCTGCATCGCCTCCGAAATCCAAACCAGCTGGATGGGGAGCTTGCTCTCCTTGATGTTGAAGCCGATATCGTTACCGAAGGCGTACGAAATCTCGGTGCGCTCCTCCTCGCTCTCGAACATCGAGGGGTCGGCGTCGGGATACTCGACCTTCGTCGAATCGCCCCCGGCCAGACGGATGCTGTCGGCCTTGGCACGCTCCTTGGCAATGGCCTGCATGCGCTCGGGGCGTTTCTCCATGAAGTAGGTCTGCAGCTGCTTGATGGCATCGTCGTGGCTGAGCGACGACTTGCCCAGCGCACTCTCCTGAAGCGCCTTGTCGAGGGCCTTGTAGTCGAACGGAACGTCGCGCAGCTGGTACTTCATGCCCAGGCCGATGTTGGCACCCAGAGCATACGACAGCGAGTCGAACTCCGACAGGCTGCCCATCGTTACGCCGCTTTTGTCTCCGCCGCACGCAACGAGCATCGCAGCGCCGGCAAGCGCTGCTGCAAAAATGGTCTTTTTCATGATTTGTACGTATTATCGTTTTTCAACTGTATCCTGTTTACATCCGCGCGCAAAGTTATAAAAATATCGGCACAACGGTTCACATTAACGGTTTAAATTCGAACGGCGCATCCGATTGGCGTAGCGGTCGACCTTCAGAAGCTCGATTTCGTAGTAGAGCGTCTGGTTGGGCTTCACGCCCAGCGAGTCGCACCCCGCGGCTCCGTAGGCGGCCGACGAGGGCATCCACGCCTTGATGCGGCCCCCCTCGCCCAGCAGCTTCAGGCTCTCGCTCAAGCCCTCGGTCAGGTCGCGCAGCTCGGTGCGCACCGTATCGCCCCGCTCGTAGGAGGAGTAGAGCTCCTCGCCGTCGGCCGTGCGCAGCAGGTAGCGGAACACCACCGAATCGCGCTCGTTGACGGGCGTACGCTCGGCATCGCCCACATCCTCGACCGTATAGGTCACACCCGAAGTGGTCCGGGCGTAGGCGCGGTTCGACTTGCGGATATCCTCGAGGAACTGCTCCTCGTAGGCGCGCGCCTTCTCGGGCAGCGCATAGTTGACATAGCTCAGGAAGAAGGTCTCCGCCTCGTCGGCCGTCAGCCGCGTCTTGCCGCGGAAGTGGTCGCGGATACCCTGGCATACGGCCTCGACGTTGAGCGTCGAGTCCATCCGCATCAGGTTCATCCCCACGTTCATGCCGATGACATAGGCCACCGAGTCGAGGTCGTTGTGCAGCTTCACGCTGCCGCCCTTGTTTTTCGAGCAGGCGGCCAGAGCAAGCGCCGCCAGTGCAATCACTAAAGTTTTCTTCATTTTTCCGTTATCGAAACGGGCGTACACCCTTTATATTATGTCGTAGTTGCGCATTCCTATGCCGTCCGCTGCTTTCCGTGCGCCGAGAAGAGCAGGATGAGCAGGCTGCCCAGAATGGCGGCAGCCGTCGACCCCATCAGGATGGCGATTTTGCCGCGGTCGACAAGCTCCAGGTTGGTAAAGGCGAGCGAATCGACGAAGAGCGACATCGTGAAGCCGATTCCGCCCAGGCAGGCCACGGCCAGCAGCATCCGCCACGAAGCCCCCTCGGGCATGGTGGCCAGCCCCGACTTCACGGCGCCCCAGCTGGCCAGGAAGATGCCGAGCGGCTTGCCCACCAGCAGGCCGAAGAAGACGCCCAGCCCCACGGCCCCCGCATCGGGCGAGGCGGCGAAGATGTCGAGGTACTCCACCGAGACAGGCACGCCAGCGTTGGCCAGCGCGAAGATGGGCATGATGAGGAAGGTCACGTAGGGGCTCAGCGCATGTTCGAGCCGGTGGCTCAGCCCCACCGAGTTGGCCGCCACGTGGCGCATCTGCCTCATGTAGTAGCGCTGCTCCGAGTTGGGGAATTCGTCGCCGGAGGCCTCGGACATGAAGAGCACGGTCCTCAGCGACCGCATCTTGCGCACGAAGTAGGCGCGGCCGTAGCGCGGCCGGTCGGGGATGAGCATCGCCATCGCCACACCCGAGATGGTCGAGTGCACGCCCGAGTAGTAGAAGAGGCTCCAGACGATGACGGCCGGCACGAGGTAGTACATCAGACGCGTCTCCCCCAGCCGCTTCATCCAGTAGACGAAGAGCATGATGGCGACGGCCAGAAGCAGGAAGCCCAGCCGCACCTTCTCGCCGTAGAAGAAGGCGATGACCAGAATCGCCCCCAGGTCGTCGGCGATGGCGAGCGCCGTGAGGAAGACCTTCAGCGAGACGGGGACCCGGCGCCCCAGCATCGAGAGGATGCCGATGGCGAAGGCGATGTCGGTGGCCGTGGGGATACCCCAGCCGTTGGCCGCCACGCCCCCGTGGTTGAAGAGGAGGTAAATCAGCGCCGGAGCCGCCATGCCACCGGCGGCGCCCAGCACCGGAAGAATCGCCTTGCGGAGCGTCGAGAGCTGCCCCGAGATGATTTCGCGCTTGATTTCGAGGCCGACCGAGAAGAAGAAGATGACCATCAGGCCGTCGTTAATCAGCTTCTCGACGGTCATGCCGCGCGGATAGACCCAGTCGATGACCCCGTCGGGGCTGTGGACCGCCAGCGAGAGGTCGGTCTGCAGCAGATGGTGGTAGTACTCCGCCGTGAGGGGGAGGTTGGCCAGCAGCATGGCAATTCCGACGCAGACGAGCAGCACCACGCCGCCCGCCCAGGGCGCCTCCATGAAACGACGGCCCCGCAGCCCCAACTGATGGCGCCGGCGCACCCATCCGTATTTGAGAAAAATTCGCATATCCAAAAGTTGCGTTTATCGTTTTCGGGTGATTTTGCGACCTGCACGCCCAACGGCAGCGACCGCTCGCCCGGCTCTGCACCCTCCTTCGGCTCCGCGGCCGGGTGCAGCCCGGGACGTCCCCTTTGCCAACGGTCAACACCGGTTGCCTCCGCCACGGGAGCCCCCCGGCGCCGCAAAGCCTACCGCTCCACGGCGGGGTTCGACTTGAGGGTCTGCCCGCAGAGCTTCCAGAGCACGCGGGCCCCCGTAATAGCGTTGATGCGCACCTCGGTGCGGGGCACCACCTCCACCACGTCGAATCCCACGATGCGGCGGCCCGAGCAGACCAGCACGTCGAGCAGATAGATGGCCTGGTTGAACGAGAGCCCTCCGTTGACGGGCGTTCCCGTATCGGGGCAGTTGTCGAACGACAGGCCGTCGATGTCGAAGCTTACGTAGACGAGCTGCGGCAGCGCCTCGACGATGCGCCGGCACTGCTCGCCCCAGCTCACCCCCTCGAAGCCGGCCGCCGCGAGGGCTCCGTCCTCGAAGCTCACCACGCGCTCCGACCGCTCGGCCAGCTGCGCCTCGCGCTCCGAGAAGTCGCGCACGGCCACCTGCACCAGACGCGTCACCTGGGGCACGTCGCGCAGGACGTTGTACATCACCGAAGCGTGGGAGTACTCGAACCCCTCGTAGGCCTCGCGCAGGTCGCGGTGGGCATCGATGTGGAGGATGCCGAAGGCTTCATGGCGTTCGCCCAGCGCCCGCAACAGACCGTAGGGGGTCGAGTGGTCGCCGCCGACCAGCCCCACGAGCTTGCCGGCTTCGAGCCAGCGACGCGCCTGCCGGCGGATGTTGGCGTTCATGGCGGCACACCCCTCGTTCACCCGACGCAACTTGCGTACCACCGACTCGTCGGAGGGGTCACCCCCCTCCTCGAGGTGTTCGATGATGCGGGCCGCATCGGCGCGCAGCCGCTGCGACTGCTCCTGCAGCGCGTAGTCCACGTCGGCCGTGGCGATGCCGCGCCGCCACTGGCCCGGGGCCAGCGGGTCGTGGAAGTCGAGCTGCGTCGAGGCCTCGATGATGGCATCGGGGGCATAGGCCGCCCCTGCGCCGTAGGAGACCGTCACGTCCCACGGTGCCGAGATGAGCACCAGCTCCGCCTCCTCGGGCTCGAACGGGAAGCCGAAATAGGTCCCCGTATCCACACCGACCCCATCGGGGTCGAACGCTTTCAAATCCATATACGAAACGTGTTTTAAGGAACAAAAGTACACAAATTTTATTTTTTATCTAACTTTGCTCCGATTTTTACCGCAAAACAGACCACCATGCTGAAAATCATCGCCGACAGCGCCATCCCCTTCCTCGAAGGAGTCCTCGACTCCTGGGCCGAGGTGCGCCGGCTCCCCGGAGCCGTCATCACGGCCACCGACGTCCGCGACGCCGACGCCCTCATTATCCGTACCCGCACGCGCTGCAATGCGGCGCTGCTCGACGGCTCGCGCGTCGGCTTCATCGCCACGGCAACCATCGGCTTCGACCACATCGACCTGGAGTACTGCCGCCGGCGCGGCATCGGCGTGGCGACGGCCGCCGGCTGCAACGCGCGGGGCGTACTGCAGTGGGCCGGAGCGGTGCTGCACTACCTCTCCCGCGAGCAGGGGTGGAGCCCCGCCGAACGAACGCTCGGCGTAGTCGGCGTGGGACACGTGGGGTCGCTCGTCAGCGAGTATGCCCGCCGGTGGGGCTTCCGCGTGGTCTGCTGCGACCCTCCGCGCGAGGAGCGCGAACGGCTCGGATTCCTTCCGCTCGAGCAGGTGGCCGAGCAGGCCGACCTGCTCACCTTCCACACGCCGCTCGACGCCTCGACGCGCGGCATGGGCTCGGCCGCCCTCTTTGCGCGCATGAAGCCCGGCGCCGTGGTGATGAACTCCTCGCGCGGCGAGGTGGTCGACGGACAGGCGCTGCTCGAGAGCGGCCACCCCTTCGTGCTGGATGTCTGGGAGCACGAGCCCGACATCGCACCCGCGCTGCTCGACCGGGCGCTGCTGGCCACCCCCCACATCGCCGGCTACACCGAGCAGGGCAAGGCCAATGCCACGGCGGCGGCCGTCGCGGCCGTAGCCCGCGCCTTCCGCCTTCCGCTCGAGGGGTGGTACCCCCCGTCGGTTACCCCCTCCCGTCCGCGCCCCATCTCGTGGGAGGAGCTCGGACGCACCATCCGCGACGCCTTCGACATCGAGGCCGAAAGCCGCTATCTGAAGGGCCACCGCGGGGAGTTCGAACAGCTGCGCGACCACTACCCCTACCGCCGCGAATACTTCTGAGGGGAAAAACATACGACATCCGGCTTTTTTTCCTATCTTTGGGGCCATATTGAAACGAGGCATGATATACCGCCGAATCATAAAACCCATTCTCTTCTCGCTCAGCATCGAACGAGCCCACGCCGTGGTTCTGCTGCTGCTGCGCATCATCGGCCGGATTCCGGGCGGACGCTGGCTGCTGCGCACGTGCTATGCCGTGGAGCATCCGGCGCTCGAGCGCGAGGTCTTCGGCCGCAAGTTCCGCAACCCGGTCGGTCTGGCCGCCGGCTTCGACCACAACGGCGAGGCGGTGCGCGAGCTGGCCGCGCTGGGCTTCGGCTTCGTCGAGGTGGGCACCGTCACCCCCAAGCCCCAGACGGGCAACCCCCGCCCGCGGGTCTTCCGCCTGCCCAAGGACAACGCCATCATCAACCGCGTCGGTCTCTGCAACAAGGGGCTGGAGCGTGTCCAGGAGAATCTGCGCCGCCCCCACGACGAGGTCATCGTCGGCTGCAACATCGGCAAGAACACCGGCACGACGCCCGAAAACGCCCCGTCGGACTACCTGAAGCTCTTCCGCAACCTCTACCAGTATGCGGACTACTTCACCGTCAACATCAGCTGCGACAACGCCTGCAACGAGGGGACGAGCCACACGCGCGAGCAGATTCTGCGCATCCTCGACCCCCTCTTCGACTTCCGCCGCGGCCAGAACCAGTACCGGCCCATCATGCTGAAGATTTCGCCCGACATGCCGGACGAGGTCCTCGACGAAATCACCGACATCCTCCTCTCGACGCCGCTCGACGGCATCGTGGCCACCAACGGCACCCACCGCCGCGGCAAGCTGCACACCAGCCCGGCCTCCATCGCCAAAATCGGCAACGGACGCCTGAGCGGCGCCCCGCTAACGGCCCGCGCCGTCGAAATCGTACGACGCATCCACCAGCGTTCGGGCGGCACCTACCCCATCATCGGCGTGGGCGGACTGATGACCCCCGAGGAGGTGAAGGCGATGCTCGATGCCGGAGCCGACCTGGTGCAAATCTACACGAGCTACATCTACAACGGTCCAAGCTTCGTCAAACAGATTTGCCGAATGCTTGTCGCCGACGCCGAGGCGAAGGCGACGCAATCATAACTTCCAGCCATGCAAGCCACCATCCTGACCATCGGCGATGAGATTCTCATCGGCCAGATTGTGGACACCAATTCGGTATCCATTGCCAAATACCTCAACGCGGCGGGTGTCGTCGTGCACGAGAAGTGCTCGATAGGCGACGACCGCCGGCAAATCATCGAAACGCTCGAGCGCAGCCTCGCCCAGTCCGATATCGTGATTCTCACGGGCGGCCTCGGCCCCACGAAGGACGACATCACGAAGAAGACCCTCGCCGAGATGTTCCACAGTCGGCTGGTTGTCGACCCGACGGTCGAGGAGCACGTCCGGCGGATGCTCGAGGCGCGCGGCATCGACTTCAACGAACTCAACCGCGGCCAGGCGCTCGTACCCGAGTGCTGCACGGTGCTCTTCAACGCCCACGGCACGGCCCCCGGCATGTGGTTCGAGCGGGGCGGCAAGGTGGTCGTCTCGCTGCCGGGCGTACCCTTCGAGATGGAGCACCTGATGCAGGACGAGGTGATGCCGCGTCTGAAGGCGCACTTCTCGCTCCGCCAGATTGTCCACCGCACGCTCATCACGGCGGGGCTGGCCGAGTCGATGCTCGCCAAGCGCATCGAGAAGTGGGAGGAGGCGCTGCCCCCCTACCTCAAGCTGGCCTACCTGCCCAATCCGGGCGCCGTACGGCTGCGCCTGTCGGCCTACGAGGTCGAGGGCAAGACCGTAGCCCGGGAGATTGAGCGGCAGTTCGACGAGCTGCGCAAGATTATCCCCGAATACATCGTGGGCTACGAGACGGCGACGATGCAGGAGCTGGTCCACCACACGCTCACGCGCCGCGGCCTGACGCTGGCCACGGCCGAGAGCTGCACGGGCGGCGCCATCGCCTCGCGCTTCACGGCCATGCCGGGCGCCTCGGCCTACTTCCTCTGCGGCGTGGTCTCCTACAGCAACCGGGCCAAGAGCGAGGTGCTGGGGGTTCCCGCCGAGGAGATTGAGCGCTACGGCGCCGTGAGCGAGCAGGTTGCCCGCCACATGGCCGAAGGGGTGCGCCGCCTGGCCCACGCCGACTACGCCGTAGCCACCACGGGCATCGCCGGCCCGACGGGCGGCTCGGCCCAGAAGCCTGTGGGTACGGTCTGGATGGCCGTGGCCACCCCCCGCGGCACCTACGCCGTGGTGAAGCAGTGCGGTACGGACCGGGGCCAGATTATCGACCGCGCCTCGGCCTTTGCCATCGGCATGCTCCACGAGCTGCTCGACAAGGAGGAGCAGACGGCTCAAACGGAGGCGCAGGCAGAAAAACAGGCCTGACAGGCGCAAAACACAACACGCTGACAAACAGCATATTGCGAAAACAAAAGGAATTATTCCGCACATTTGTGCGCAGATTCCTCGAATTTTGACTATATTTGCACTCCCTTTCGGGGATTTTAACCAAAAAAACACAAAGATGAAAGTTTGCGAAATCACTGGCAAAGTGGCGATTGTGGGCAACAACGTTTCCCACTCGCACCACAAGACCAAGCGCAAGTTCAGTCCCAATCTGAAAACCAAGCGCTTCTGGTCCGAGGAAGAGGGCCGCTGGATTACCCTGCGTGTATCGGCAGCCGGCATGAAAACGATTAACAAGAAGGGTCTTGCAGTGGCAATGCGCGAGGCAGCCGCAGCCAAAACCATCTACTAAAAAAACCGAGTAACACATGGCAAAGAAAGGCAACAGAGTTCAGGTCATCCTCGAGTGCACCGAACAGAAAGAGAGCGGCGTTGCGGGAATGTCCCGTTACATCACCACCAAGAACAAGAAGAACACGCCCGAGCGTCTGGAGCGCAAGAAGTACAACCCCTTCCTGAAGCGTGTCACCGTTCACCGTGAAATCAAATAGTTATTGAAGCGTTATGGCAAAGAAAGTAGTCGCAACACTGAAGACCGGCACGGGCAAACAGTTTACCAAGTGCATCAAGATGGTCAAGTCCGAGAAGACGGGTGCCTACATGTTCAAGGAGGGCATCATCGCCAACGACCAGGTCAAGGCGTTCTTCGAGGAGAAGAAATAAGTATTTCCGGAGAAATCCGAAATACAAAGGGCATCCCGACGGGGTGCCCTTTGTGTTTTTCAGGGGGTCGGGCGGCATCTTCTCGCAAAAAATCGCTATATTTGGGAAAAGAGCGGGGTCCGCTCACACGACACTGCCATGAAACAGACCCTCACATTCACCCCCTCGGTCATCCCCTCGACGGCCAGCCGCCTCGACCCCGACGCCTTTGACCGCAGTCTGGAGGCCTTCAACGAGAAACGCTACCGCGACTCGTTCCTCGCGCTGCTCGACTTCATCGGCAAGGGGCTGCGCACGCGCTACGGCAACGCCGATGCCACCGCATTCGAGATTCCCCACGGCTCCATCGTGGTCCGCATCCGCACCGACGGCGGGCGGCTGCGCATCGAGGCCCCCTTCCTCGAACTGCCCGGGAAGGGGCGCATCCCGCTGCTGCGCCAGGCCGCCGTGCTCAACATCTGCGGCATGGACCTGCCGCGGATTGTACTGCGCGGCGAGCGCCTCTATTTCGAATACGAGTGCCCGATGACGCTCGTCCACCCCGCCAAAATCTACTACGTGCTGCGCGACATCTGCCACACGGGCGACCGCTACGACGACGAGTTCGTCACCAAGTTCCACGCCCGCCGCATCTGCGAGCCCCGCATCGAGCGCTACGACGCGGAGATGGTCGCCCGCCTCTGCGGCGCGATTCGCGCCGCCTGCGACGAGGGGCTGCGCGAAGCCGCTGCCTTCCAGAACGAGCGCAACTACGGCTACGCATGGAACATCATCGCCACGACGCTGCTGCGCATCTGCTACCTCGCCCGGCCGCAGGGGCAGCTGCTCAACCAGCTCGACCGCGCCATCCACGAACTCGACCGCGAGGACATTCCCCTTCCGGAGGTGGTCTCGCGCGGCTGCTCGTTCGCCCGCACGCTCGGCGCCATGAGCGACGAGGAGCTCGCCGAGGGGCTCTACCGCATCGAGACCTTCATTCCCGAGAAGAGCCGCGCCACACTCAAGAGCATCCAGGACGCCTTCTCGGAGAGCGCCGCACGGTGCGCCGAAGCGCTCGAACGCAAGGATTACGCCGTCTGCTGCCTCTCGACCGTCTACAAGTTCTATGAGATGTACTACAACAGCGACGTGCCGGAGCAGGTCGACGCCGTCATCTCGCAGGCGCTTGTCCAAAGCGCCTCGCGGCCGCTCGAGGAGGCCGCGCCGCTGCTCAACGACGCCATGGAGTGCATCATGGAGGGCGACTTCGGCGAAGAGGAGGATGGCGGCGACGACGACCCGTCGGCGAAGGCCTCGGCCGGCGAAGCAGCCCCGTCGGGCGAGGCGTCCGCATCGGAGGCTCCCGACACGGAGGCCGGCGCCGGAGAGCCCACGCCGCTGCAGCGCGAAGCCATGACCGGCGTCCTGCTCCAGAGCGGTTTTCTGGAGCGCTACATGAAACAACGCATCCACGGAACGGAAGCCCCGGACGCCGCCGGCGCCGCGGAGCGCCCCGACCCTAAACAGACCGAACGATGACTGACCGCAATTCGCTCTATGCCGCCGTGCTGAAGGTCAACCATGCCGGCGGTTCGGGAAGCTGCTTCTACCTGAAGCGCCACAACCTCTTCGTGACCAACTACCACGTCATCGAGGGGTTCCACACGGTCGCCCTGCAGGACAACGACCGCCGCGCGTGGCGGGCCCACGTCGTGCTGGCCAACCCGGCCCGCGACATTGCACTGCTGGCCGCCGAGGGGGACTTCTCGACGCTGCCCGAGCTGACCCTCGCCACAGAGGAGCCCCTCATCGGCGACAAAATCCGCGTGGCGGGCTACCCCTTCGGCATGCCCTTCACCCTCACCGAGGGGAGCATCTCCTCGCCCGACCAGCTGATGGATGGGAGCCACTACATCCAGACCGACGCGGCGGTCAACCCCGGCAACAGCGGCGGCCCGATGCTCAACCTCCGCAACGAGGTCATCGCCATCACGGTGAGCAAGCTCACCGATGCCGACAACATGGGCTTCGGCATCCCGGTCGATGCCCTCCGCCCGATGCTCGAGCGCACGGGCGAACTCGACGCGACGACCTACCGAGTGCAGTGCCCCGGCTGCGACGAGTTCATCGCCGGCGAGGAGGAGTACTGCCCCAGCTGCGGCGTGCGGCTGCCCGAGGGGGTCTTCCGCGAGCGGGGGCTCACCGACCTGGCGCAGTTCTGCGAAAAGGCGATTGCCGCAATGGGGGTCGACCCCGTGCTGGCCCGCATCGGACAGGAGTCGTGGCGCTTCCACAAGGGGAGCTCCGAAATCCGACTCTTCGTCTACGAGGACTCCTACCTCTTCTGCACCTCGCCCATCAACATCCTGCCCAAACGCGACCTTGAACCGGTGCTCACCTACCTGCTCTCGGCCGACGTGGCCCCCTACAAGCTGGGGCTCGAGGAGAACCAGATTTACATCGCCTACCGGGTCCACCTGACCGACATCTTCTCGGACGAGGCGCCGCGCATCGGCCGCGAACTGACGGGGCTGGCCCTCAAGGCCGACGAGCTGGACGACTACCTCCACGAGAACTACGGCTGCGACTTCTCGGAATACGCCCGGCGCGAGGAGCAGAACTGAATCGAAGCAGGTCGAGGACCGATACGCTGAAAAACAGGAGGTCGGCACACCTTCGGGGTGTGCCGACCTCCGTCGCATCATGCAGACCAGGCCGCCGCAGCCGCATCAGAAGCGGTGGACCGCCCGCACGAGGTACTTCGTACCCTTCTGGATTTCGTTCAAATAGGGCGGTTCGAGCCCCAGATGGCTCATCCATACCCGGCGGGCATCAATCTCGGTCGACGAGAGGTAGTAGATGGAGCGGTCGAGCTTCCGCCCGCCGTGCTCCCGCAACGTGGTGTTGAAGCGCTCGCGGGCGTCGCGGTCGAGCCGCATGCGCGAGCCGCCGTTGTAGTTGTGCCCCAGGGTGAGCAGCTCGTCGATGGCGGGCAGATACCACCCCTCGCCCTTGCGGTGGCACCACTCGAAGGCCGGGAAGTCGGACCACGCAAGCCCGTCGCGTTCGATGACCCGGGCCACAGCCTCCATGTTTTTTCGCCCGTCATCGCGCGAATCGGCCCCCACCGTCTGCAGCCGCTCCTTGTGCAGCAGGCACCACGGCAGGAAGAGCTCGTCGAGCGAGAGCACCAAACCGTGCAGCCCGTCCTCCGTCACGGCGCATACGACGCCCACGACACCGTCCACTTCATAGTAGTCACCCGGCCGGTAGCTGCGCACCGTGCGCACGCCGGAGGTCTGCTCCGGCTGTGGTTGCGGCTGAGGCTCCGGTTGAGGTTGGGGCTCCGGTTGAGGTTGGGGCTCCGGTTGCAACTGCGGCTCCGGCTGCGGGCCATCCGCCGGCGCAGCCGGAACGGGAGCCGGAGTCGGGGTAGCAGGAGCGACCGGTGTAGAAATCGGAGCCGGGACCGGAGCAGGCACCGTGACCGGGGCGGACGTCGGAGCGGAGTCCGGTGTCGGGGCAGAGTCCGGTGTCGGGGCAGCCGGAGCAACCGGAGCCGGAGTTGGGGTCGGGGCAAATTCATCCCGCTCGCCGTTGGGATATTCGATGTAGCTGACCTCGCCGACGGGCAGCACGTAGGTCGGACCGTCGGGGTTCGTGAAGCGCTTGTAGCGCACCGTTTCGGGTGAAATCTCCGTGACGAGGACCTTCAGCCGCTGTCCGTCGCGACGGACCAGCAGGTCCTGCGCCCCGGCCAGCGAGAGCCCTCCGAAGAGCAGCGCCACCAGGCAGATGAGTGCACGTTTCATCGTTTGCGAATGGTTGTTTCCGACAAAGATAGCGTTTTTTCGCAAACCTCGCCGCCCGGGCCGCCTTCCCGACCGAAAAAGCGGGCCCTCTCGACCGGCATTTGTTTGGTTTTGCGCGCGCAGGGTATTATCTTTGCACAAAACATCTACAGAATGGGATTTTTCGACATTTTCAAGAAGAAACAGTCCGCCGAAGCCGCTCCCGAGCAGGCCGAACAGCAGCGCGAGGAGCTCACCGCCGGACTCGAGAAGACCAAGACGGGCCTCTTCTCGAAGCTGGCGCGCGCCGTGGCCGGACGCTCGACCATCGACTCGGAGGTGCTCGACAACCTGGAGGAGGTGCTCATCACCTCCGACGTGGGGGTGGAGACGACCGTCAAAATCATCGACCGCATCGAGAAGCGCGTGGCGCGCGACAAATACATGAACGCCTCGGAGCTGCAGAAGATTCTGCGCGAGGAGATTGCCGACCTGCTCGAACAGTCGGTGGGCTCGGCCGAGAACTTCGGCCTCGACGTGCGTGAGGGCGAGCCCTACGTGGTGATGGTCGTCGGCGTCAACGGCGCGGGCAAGACCACCACCATCGGCAAGCTGGCCGCCCAGCTCACCCGCATGGGGCGCAAGGTCTACATCGGCGCGGCGGACACCTTCCGTGCCGCAGCCATCGACCAGCTGGCCGTCTGGGCCGAGCGCGCCGGGGCGATGATGATTCGCCAGGAGATGGGCTCCGACCCCGCCTCGGTGGCTTTCGATACGCTCAAGTCGGCCAAGGCCAACGGCGCCGACGTGGTGCTCATCGACACGGCGGGCCGTCTGCACAACAAAATCGGCCTGATGAACGAGCTGACGAAAATCCGCAACGTCATGTCGAAGGTCATCCCCGACGCGCCGCACGAGGTGATGCTCGTGCTCGACGGCTCGACGGGACAGAACGCCTTTGAGCAGGCCAAGCAGTTCACCCAGGCGACGAAGGTCACCTCGCTGGCCATCACCAAGCTCGACGGCACGGCCAAGGGGGGCGTGGTCATCGGCATCAGCGACCAGTTCCGCATCCCGGTGCGCTACATCGGCATCGGCGAGGGCATCGACCAGCTGCGCATCTTCGACCGCCGCGAGTTCGTCGACGCGCTGTTCGGCGACGGGAAGCAGGGCGCACCCGCAAAATAGCGCCCGGCCGGCACGCCGGCATGCAAACCCCAATACGAGAGAAACAACGATGCGCAAAATCAACGTCATCACGCTCGGCTGTTCGAAAAATACGGTGGACAGCGAACATCTGATGGCCCGCCTCGAGGCGGCGGGCTACGAAGTGGTCTTCGACAGCGACCGGACCGACGCCAAGGTCGTGGTCATCAACACCTGCGGATTCATCGGCGACGCCAAGCAGGAGTCCGTCGACATGATACTCCGTGCGGCGGCGGCCAAGAAGGCGGGCAAAATCGAGCGGCTCTTCGTCATCGGCTGCCTCTCGGAGCGCTACGCCGACGAGCTGCGGGCCGAGCTGCCCGAGGTCGACGACTTCTTCGGCGCCCGCGACTGGACGGGCATCGCCCGCGCGTTGGGCGCCCCCGAGGGGGAGGAGCTGGCCACCGAGCGTCACCTGACCACGCCGCGCCACTACGCCTACCTCAAGATTTCGGAGGGGTGCAACTGGCGCTGCGGCTACTGCGCCATTCCGCTCATCCGCGGCCCGCACGTCTCGGTGCCGATGGAGCAGCTGCTGGAGGAGGCGCGCAAGCTCGCCGCCGGAGGCGTGAAGGAGCTGATGGTCATCGCCCAGGACACGACCTACTACGGCATCGACCTCTACGGCCGCCGCCGGCTGGCCGAGTTGCTCCGCGAACTCTGCCGCATCGAGGGGCTCGAGTGGATACGGCTCCACTACGCCTACCCCACGGGCTTCCCCGAGGAGGTCATCGAGGTGATGGCCAGCGAGCCGAAAATCTGCAAATACCTCGACATCCCCTTCCAGCACATCTCCGACCGCCAGCTCACGGCCATGAAGCGCCACCACACCAAGGCCGAGGCCTACGAGCTCATCCGCAGGCTGCGCACGCGCATTCCCGACATCGCGCTGCGCACGACGCTGCTGGTGGGCTACCCCGGCGAGACGGAGGAGGATTTCGAGGAGCTGCTGCAGTTCGTGCGCGACATCCGCTTCGAGCGGCTCGGCGTCTTCGCCTACTCCGAGGAGGAGGGGACCTACTCGGCGCTCGAGCTCAGGGACGACGTCCCCGACGAGGTCAAGCAGCAGCGCGTCGAGCGCATCATGACGCTCCAGCGCGAAATATCGCTCGAGAACAACCTCCGCCGCGTGGGCCGCACCGGCCGCGTCATCATTGACTCGCGCCAGGGCGACTACTACGTCGGACGCTCGCAGTACGACTCGCCCGAGGTGGACCAGGAGATTCTGATTCCGGCCGCCGGGGGCCGCATGCTGCGGGGGCACTTCTACCCCGTACGCATCGTCTCGGCAGCCGAATACGACCTCTACGGCGAGCGCGCGGAGGCATAAAAAATTTGCTTTTTCCCGTTCTTTTGCATACCTTTGAATTGCGAAAGTCATCCATTCCGACGACCATGGCCGACAAGAGCGTGATAGTAAACATAGAAGCCCGTGTCAGACAGCTCATGGGCGAGCACCGCGACGCCGTGCGGCTCAACCGGGAGCTGACCGCGGAGCGGGACGCGCTGAAGGCCGAGAACCGTGCGCTGAAGGAGCGCATCCGCGCGCTCGATGCCGAGTTGGCGCGGGCGCAGCTTGCGGAGGGTCTGGCCGGAGGGGATGGCGGCAGAGAGAAGGCGCGGGCACGCGTAAACCGTCTTATGCGGGAGGTAGACAAGTGCATCGCCCTGCTCCGACAACCCGAAACGGGCGCCGAAGAGCGGCAGGCAACGAAATAACCGATGGCACAGCAGGCAATAAAGCTCAAACTGGCAGGCAAAAGCTACTCGTTCAAAATCGAGAGCGAGAAGGAGGAGTTGTACCGGCTTGCCGAGAAGGAGGTCAACCAGTACGTAGCCTCCATCAAGCAGAACAACTTCCAGGGCTGGACCGACCAGGACTACCTGGGGATGGCGGCGCTCAAGTTCGCCATTGCGCTGCTCGACCTGAAGCAGAGCCGCGAAGTGGGCGATGAAGACCTCAAGCGGCTGACGGCGCTCGACAACGAGCTCGACCGCTACCTCAACGCTCTGGAGCCCGAACGCTGACCCCGGGGCCGCAACGAAAGAGCCTCCGGACCACAGAAGGGTGCGACAGAGGGGGGGGCCAGGAAAGGAGACCGGGTAAGGAGCCGAAAAGGGGCCGGAAGGAAGAGCTGAAGATAACGGACGGAGGGGCAAGAGCCACCGGACGACAAGACACAAGACGACAAGCGAACACAAGATAGAAAACCGTTCTTTTACATATTCGGAGGAAAATCTACCCGCATAGATTCCTTAAGCTTTGCGAAACTGAACACTTTTTACATTGGGGCAACTCGTCGGTGCTTCAAAATCAGGCCTTAACCCTTCGGGGTGCATGCATCGGCATGCCGTTGGAAGATTGCGATTCCCGGAGCCCCCACACTTGACTTATCGGCAGATTCGTCAAACGAGACAAGGAACTCTATGCGGTTTTTTTATGACCACAATTAACCTAATTATAAACACAGAGAGATGACAACCATCATTTTGACTGCCTGCATCTCCGCCCTCGTTGCCGTTGGCATCTACATAGCCATCACCAACTTCGTAACGAAAAACACCATAAAGAAACGTTGCGAGGCCGCCGTGAAGGAGGCCGAAGCCGAGGGAGAGATGCTCAAGAAGGAGCGTATTCTCCAGGCCAAGGAGAAGTTCATACAGCTCAAGAGCGAGCACGACCGCCAGGTAAACGAGCGCAACCAGAAGCTCGCCCAGAGCGAGCAGCGGGCCAAGCAGCTCGAGGCCAACCTGCAGAACCAGCAGCGCGAAGCGGAGAACAAGTGCCGCGAGAACGACCGCCTCAAGGAGCAGCTGCAGAACCAGCTCCAGCTCCTCGACCACAAGCGTGAGGAGCTCGAACAAATCAAGCGCGAACAGAACGTGCGCCTCGAACAGATTTCGGGCATGAGCTCCGAGGATGCCAAGAACATCCTCATCGAGAACATGAAGGCCGAGGCCAAGAGCGAGGCGGCCGCCTACATCAACGAAACGGTCGAAGAGGCGAAGCTCACCGCCACGAAGGAGGCCAAGCGCATCATCATCGCCTCGATTCAGCGCGTGGCGACCGAAACGGCCATCGAGAACGCCGTCACGGTCTTCAACATCGAGAGCGACGAGGTCAAGGGCCGCATCATCGGCCGCGAGGGGCGCAACATCCGCGCACTCGAGGCCGCCACGGGCATCGAGATTATCGTCGACGACACCCCCGAAGCCATCATCCTGAGCGGCTTCGACCCCGTGCGCCGCGAGATTGCCCGTCTGGCGCTCCACCAGCTGGTCACCGACGGCCGCATCCACCCCGCCCGTATCGAGGAGGTGGTGGCCAAGGTCCAGAAGCAAATCGAGGAGGAGATTGTCGAGGTGGGCAAGCGCACGACCATCGACCTGGGCATCCACGGCCTGCATCCCGAGCTGATTCGCATGATTGGCAAGATGAAATACCGTTCGTCCTACGGCCAGAACCTGCTCCAGCACGCCCGTGAAACGGCCAACCTGGCAGGCATCATGGCTGCCGAGCTGGGCCTCAATCCCAAGCTGGCCCGCCGCGCCGGTCTGCTGCACGACATCGGCAAGGTGCCCGACGACGAGCCCGAACTGCCCCACGCAATCATCGGCATGAAGCTGGCCGAGAAGTACAAGGAGAAGCCCGAGGTATGCAACGCCATCGGCGCCCACCACGACGAGATTGAGATGACCTCGCTCATCGCCCCCATCATCCAGGTCTGCGACGCCATCTCGGGAGCCCGTCCGGGAGCCCGCCGCGAGGTGGTCGAGAGCTACATCAAGCGTCTGAAGGAGATGGAGGACATCGCGCTGTCGTACCCCGGCGTGATGAAGACCTACGCCATCCAGGCGGGTCGCGAGCTGCGCGTCATCGTCGGCGCCGACAAGCTCTCGGACCAGGAGTCGGAGAGCCTCTCGCACGACATCGCCAAGAAGATTCAGGACGAGATGACCTACCCGGGCCAGGTCAAGATTACGGTCATCCGCGAAACGCGCGCCGTCTCCTACGCCAAGTAGCGACCCGGCAGCCGCCCAAGGGAGTTTCGATGCGGAATTGCCCGGCAGGCCGGAAGGGCGTCCGGGCCGTTCCATACCGGGCCGTACGAACGGCGGCTTGAAGGATGCGCCGAAACCGGCTGCATGAAATCCTCCCGGGAAGAGCCAACGAAAAGAGCCTCCGACACGCGCATGTGTCGGAGGCTCTTTTTATCTATTGGAATACGAAGGCGCGACCGTCCCAAACGCCAAAAAGGCGGAGCAGAAGCCGCGCGCCGGAATCAGCCGAGCATTCCCGCCACCTGGCGCCAGAGGGTCACGGCGAAGAAGAGCCCCAGCGCTGCGCACATCACCAGCAGCAGGCCGTTCATGACCCGTACGTCGGGCTTCGAATCGCCATGCACATGGGTGTCGATGTATTCGCGCAGGAAGCGGTAGAGGGCCGGCAGCAGCGCACAGGCGAGCAGCAAATCCTCGGGAATGCCGAAAAAGTAGATTTTCGAAAAGCCGATAAGCGCCCAGTGGCAGAGGAAGAGGATGACGAAGAGGTTCACCCGCTTCGAAAAGGCGAGCAGCAGCCCGATGGTGAAGACCGCCACCGAGCAGGGCATCACCGGCGAGGTCAGCGCCGGGAACTCCAGACCGCGCAGCAGCGAGAGGAGCGGATAGCAGAAGGGAACGGCGAAGAAGAACCACACCAGCCGGTCGTGGCGACGCGTACGCTCGAAGGTGGTGTAGCCCACCGCCAGGTCGTAGAGCCAGATGAGGGCCATCACCCCCCAGAAGAAGGCCATCACGCCGCTGTAGGCCCGCTCGCGGCAGGCCACCAGATAGTAGGCCACGGCAATCCACCCGTTGACGAAGACCAGATAGAGCTTCATGGCCAGCTTCGTCGCCCGCGACGGCCGCCGGGAGAGCAGCACCGTG
>UMIY01010988.1_pt1 | contig 46078 bp, 59 predicted proteins | sample 1965921 | NCBI WGS metagenome assembly UMIY01 (sample SAMEA4836134, study PRJEB28245) | human gut metagenome | biome: gut microbiome; material: fecal sample | place: Denmark | collected 2008
TAAATACAAGAACTGCAAAGGTCATGGCTGAAAAAAGTCTAGTAGTAATTCTGTAAAAGGATAAGCCCTTTATAAAGTGAAGTCCAAATACTAGAGCAAGAAGAAATAATAAGGCTCCAATTGTAATATATTTAACCATTGTTTTCGCTCCTACTCTTTGCTATAAAAAATCCAATATTAATTAGAAGAATGAAAATAAATAGGACTGCTGCAGTTGCTATAAGAGCTTGTCTGTGTTCGCCAGCTGCATAAGCCATTTCCATTACTATATTAGTTGTCATAGTTCTAATTCCCTTTAGGGGATTTAGGGTAAGTCTCGTTTGATTTCCTGCTACTAATACTACTGCCATTGTTTCCCCAATTGCACGACCAACTCCAAGAATTATTCCCGCAAAGATACCAGACTTTGCAGCAGGCACCATTACCCTTGTAATGGTTTCATCGTGAGTTGCACCAAGTGAAAGTGAGCCTTGGTAAAAAGACTGAGGAACAGTCCTAAGAGATGCTTCTGACATAGAAATTATTGTTGGCAAAACCATTATGAGAAGAAGTATTGCTGCAGATAACATATTCATACCTGTGCCGCCAAAAACTTCCCTATTAATTGGCACAATAACTGTAAGGGCAAAAAATCCATATACAATTGAAGGTATGCCTGTCATAAGATTTAGGGCAGGTTTTAAAATTCTATAAATATTTTTTGGACAATCAAAGGCCAAGTAACAAGCCACCATTATTGAAACTGGCACTGCTGCAATACATGACATCGCAGTGATTAAGACAGAACCAATTATCATTGGTAAAATTCCATAAGATGCTGGCACATTCATAGGCGTCCAAGCGTCATTAAGGACAAAGTTTTTTACTCCAACTTTTCCAATAAAAGCAAGGGAATCTTTGAAGATAAATATACATATCAATAACAAAAAGAAAATTGACAGTATAGAGCAAATTATGAAGAAATACTTAAATACTTCTTCCTTTGTAATTGCCTTTCTTTGGTTTCCTTTATGGACTACCTTTTTATTAGTATCTTCCATTTTATTCATTCCTATACCTATTTATTTACTATTATTTGTTAGCTTCAGCCCAATCAGTTAATTTACCAGTGAAGATTTGTTTTAATTGATCCATTGTTAAGTCTTCGCAGCCATTTTCCTTATTTACGATTACTGCAATCCCGTCTCTTGCTATTACTGTAAATTCAAGAGCTTTCTTTTCTTCATCTTTAAGTTCTCTTGATGCCATACCAAGCTGTGCAGTTCCTTCCATTGCAGCAGTCATACCAGCAGAAGAACCATTAGATTGAATGTCAATTTGAACCTTAGGATTTTTAGCCTTATAAGCTTCAACAAGTTTTTCCATTAGAGGAGAAACTGAAGTTGAACCAGCGATTGTGATGTGCCCATCATTGTCAATAGCTTCGTATTTAGCACCACTTGTGTCTCCAACATAACCTTCTTCTTGGCAAATCTTTTGTCCTTCGTCAGACATGATGAAAGTGATTAAATCCTTAGCCTTTGCATCAAGGTCAGCCTTGTAAGCGAGGTTAAATGGTCTTGCAAGTTTGTAGTCGCCAGATTTTATGTTTTCAGGAGTAGCTTCAATGCCTTCAACTTTTAGAGCCTTAACAGTATCATTTAGAGAGCCAAGTGAAATATATCCAATAGATGCCTTGTCACTTTCAACACTTGTAAGAACTGCATCAGTAGAAGATTGAACTGCTGCTTCAGCATAAGTGTTGTCGATTTCTTTGTCGCCATCTTTAACTAGAACACCAGTAAGTTCAGTGAAAGCAGATCTAGTACCTGAACCTTGTTCTCTTGAAATAACATTAATAGTTCCAAGATCAGCTGCGTTAGATCCAACTTCTTCTTGTTTAGTATCATTCTTAGGAGCGTTAGCAGCTGCCTCTTCCTTTTTATTCCCTCCACAAGCTACAAGAGATGCTGCCAAAGCAAGAATCATTCCAACTTTACCAATTTTTCTAATTTCCATTATTATCTTCCTTTCAAATATAATTTTTAATTTCAAGGCTATTATAGAAAGACTTTGTAAATTTGAAAGATGGCTCTTGTAAATTTCATGTAAAATATTTTACATACTGTGAAAGAAGTGTGAAAATTTGGGAAATGTTGTTATATTAAAAAAACCGAAGCTTCATACTTCGGTCAATTTTTATTCATTAGACTTTAGTGCGTCTAGGGCATTTATTTTCTTTATCCTAAAGTGGAAAATTATCATTATTACTGTATTGACGAAAGTTGTGATTATACCTGCAAGTATAAATGGTTTTGGACTCAAGCTTTCAGGAAGCATTGCCATAAAAGGTACTACTATTTGTAAAACTGAGTAGTGCAAAATTTTACCAACCACTAATCCTATTAATATTCCAATAATGGCAAGGATATAAGTTTCCTTGTAAATATAAGATGTGGTTTCCTTTGGATAAAAGCCAAGGACTTTTATTGTGGATACTTCTCTTATTCGCTCTTCAATGTTTATATTTGTAAGATTATATAAAACTACAACTTCCAAAAGTGTTGTCACAATTAAAATTATTATTTCCACTTTTGTTATTGAGTACAAAAATTGATTTAGGACATCCTTTAAGTCATCAATATTTGTTATATTAAAGACCGCCTTGTTTTCTATTGTCGACTTTGTAAAGGTGTCTTTATCAAAGTCATGAGGCACTTTTATTAAGTCTGTGTTTGCCACAAATGTTGAGCCAGTAACTTTTTCAAAATAATCTTTATCCATATATACATTGTGACCAAGATAAAATTCTGTAATGCCTGATACTTCTACTTCAAATTCATTTCCATATACATCACGAAGTTCAAGTGGGTCGCCAACTTTTATTTTTTTAAGTTTTGAAAGTTTTTCTGTTATTATAACTCCCCTATTTCCTATTTCAAGTTCATCGCCGCTGTCTTTGTCTCTTAGTATTACATATTTTTTGAATTCTTCCTTGTCATTTGGCACCACTACATTTACATTTTGGTCGATTTTATCGTAATCCATAGTGAATATTTCTTCATAGGTCTTTGTGTAGTCTAATTCTTTATCTTCAATGGATTTTCTGTAATTTCTATAGGCATCTTCGTCTAATCTGCTGTCATATAATATGGACATATCATATTTCAAAATTTCTTTAAACTGCAATTTTTCTACATCTTTTACAGATTCTGATATTCCAAATCCCAAGACAAGCAATGCCGCACACCCCATGACTCCAACTACAGTCATAAACATTCTCTTCTTTGACAAGAATAAATTTCTCGCAGTAACCTTTGATAGAAAACTCATCTTATTCCAAATAAAAGGAATTTTTTCAAGCATTATTCTGTTGCCCTTTGATGGGGCTTTGCCACGAAGTAGATAGGCGGTCCTTTCCTTTAAGTTTTTGTTTACTGTAATTATTGCCGCAACTGTTGTAAATAAAAATCCAATGACAATGGCAAAGAGCATCCTAAGTGGGAATAAACCTATTATTAAATGATCTTCAAATATTGTCTTAGTGGAATAGGCATTTCCAATTATATAGGTCAATAAGTAGGAGCCAATTATTGCACCAAGACTTCCGCCAATTAAGGATGCAAGAGAGCCATAGAGGAAGAATTTCCTTCCTATTTCCCTATTTGTATAACCCAAAGCCTTGTAGGTTCCTATTATGAGTCTATTTTCGTCTACCATCCTTGTCATTGTAGTGAAACAAACTAGAAGTGCTATGGCAAAGAAAAATATTGGGAAGATAAAGGAAAGTCCGTCAACTCTTTTTGCATAGTCAATATAGGTGTTAATATCTCCTGACAAATGCCTTGGCGTAATTGTGTAGCGAGGTTGTTTTATAAGACTTAAATATTTTCTTCCGTCTTCAATTTTTCCTCTTGCATCGGCAATTTTTTCTTCCGCTTCTTTGGACTTGTCCTCGTATTCATTCTCGCCTTTCTTTAAATCTTTTTCTGCCTTGTAAAGCTTGCCCTTGGCATCATCTAACTTGTCCCTTCCCTTTTTTAGCTCTTCATCAAGTTTTTCCTCTCCTCTTTGGAGTTCATCTGTGCCAGACAAATATTTTTCCTTGGCTCTGGAAAGTTTTTCTCTGCCTTCTACATATTCATCGTACTTTTCCTCGTACTCCTCCTTACCACTTTCGTAGTCGGCACTTCCCTTGTCTAGTTTTTCTTGTGACTCGTCAAGTTTCTTTTTAGCTTTTTTAAGTTCTTCCTTGGCATCTTGAAGTTTTCTTTTATTCTTTTCTATTTCATCCTTGCTCTTTGCGTATTCTTCTTCGCCCTTTTCTGCCTCAAAAATTCCCTCTTCAAGTTGCTTTTTGCCCTCTTCAATTTGAGCCTTTGTGGCATCTAGTGTAGCTCTTGCCCCAAGTAATTTCTTTTCACTTTCATTTATCTTTTGGATTGCAGCTTTGCCCTCTTTTACCTTTTCCTTTAAATCATTTATATTTCCTGCTACTCCACCAGGCAACTCTTTATTTATCTCTTCAATTGCCTTATCTATTTCGGCTTTTGAATTATTTAAAAATTCAAGTTTTTTATTTAAAGCATCTTTATTGTTTTGAAGTTCAGCTTTTTTTACTTCTAAAGCTGTAATTTGTGCAGCAAGTTTTGCCTTCTCTTCAACTGATAAATTTGGATCATCTTGAGCCGACTTTAAATTTATAATTTCAGCATCAACTTGTGCAATAGCTGATTCAACTTCCTTTATCTGTGAATTTGTATTGGCAATTTCATTTTCAATATTTGGAAGTTTATTTAAAATTCCATCTGCAGTGTCAAGAATTTCATCTAGAGCATAAATTTTTTCCACTGCATCCTCATAGGAAGTCGCACCCATTTGATTTGTCAGCTCTTGCTTTCCAGCTTCAAGCTGAGCTTTTCCGCTGTCGTATTCTCTTTCGCCTTCCTCATATTTTTTCATGCCAACAGAAAGTTTTTTTCTTGAATCTTCAATTTTTTGCCAGCCATCATCTAGTTTTTTTCTGCCTTCAAGGAGTTTATCTTCTCCCTCTTTTAGTGCCTTTTCTGAAGCTTCAGTCTCGCCAAGTCCCTTTTGGTATTTTTCCTTACCTTCACTTAATTTTTTTCTTCCAGAATTTAATTCATTTTTTGCATCTTCAAGTTTTTTCTTGCCTTCTCTTAACTTATCGTAGCCATCTACAAGTTCTCTTTCGCCATGGTCAATTTCCACAGATGCCTTATAAAGCTTGTCTCTATTTTTTGAAATTTCAGACTCAGCATCATTTTTTTCTTTATTGTACTTGTCTATGCCTTCTTTGTAGTCCTTTTTGCCCTTGTTTAAATCCTTTCTTCCTTTTACAAGTTTATCCTTAGCGTCAGTTAGCTTACCTTCTGCATCAGTAATTTTATCTTCAGCATCAACTATTTTTCCAGAAATTTCATTTTGGATAGAAGCAAGTCTCTCTTTGGGGCGACTTTTTAAATCGATTTTTAGGCTGCGAGTCTTTTTATCCATGTAGTCCACATATTCTTTGTCAGAAGTCATAAGTCCTTCTGTTCCTAAAAATTTAATTTTGGCAAGAGTCGGTTCTCCAGAAAAATTCCCATCGTCAATATAGGCAAAGTAAGAAATTTTTCCATAGCCTCTTTCAGAATAAGTGTTATTTTTATCCTGAATGAAATCAAGAGAATTGGCAAAGCCAACCACCTTGTAGGAAAGTCTCTTTAGATCATTGTCATCATCGTCGTCGTTATCCTCTTTAAAGGAAATGATGTCGCCAATTTTTTTGCCATCTCTTTTCATTCTTGCATCAAGGACAATTTCGTCCGATGATTTTATATTTCTTCCCTCAACAATTTCAGGCTTAGAAATTTCATAGGGCATATTAAGAACTTTTATGACAATAGAATCTCCCTCCAAGAAAACATCCTTGTCATAGCCGTATTCAAGCTCAGAAATGTCATCTTCGCCCTCAATAATTTTTTTGTCCTCATCTTCAAGACCAATAGGCACAGAAATTTTTAGGTCCTCTTGATTTAATTTTTTTATCTTGTCGTCAATGGTGTTTCTCATAATTTTGCCTGTAGAAATTAGACCAATTAAGACAAAAACACCAAGAAAGACAATAATCATAATTGAGATAAATCTAGGAAGAGAATTTTTTATCTCCCTAAAATTATCTTTGTCGCCAGATTTCACTCTGCACCTACCATTCTATTTCCATAATATCCCTTGGATTTTTATTTATAATAACATCTTTAACTTTAGCATCAGAGATTTCAATAAGTCTATCTGCTGAATCCTTTATTGCAGAATTGTGAGTAATTAAAACCACTGTAGTATCTGTTGTCCTAGTTAAATCTTGCAAGAGTTTTAAAATTTGCTTGCCTGTGTGATAATCAAGAGCTCCCGTTGGCTCATCGCAAAGGAGAAGCTTTGGATTTTTTGCAATTGCACGAGCAATAGAAACTCTTTGTTGTTCTCCACCAGAAAGCTGTGATGGAAAGTTGTCCATTCTCTCGCCAAGTCCCACAGATTTTAAAACTTCAACAGGGTCCTTTGCATCTTTAACAATCTGTGTTGCAAGCTCTACATTTTCAAGAGCCGTTAAGTTTGGAATGAGATTGTAAAATTGAAATACAAAACCCATGTCATACCTTCTGTAACTTGTGAGTTCTTTTTCATTATAAAGTGCAATATTTTTGCCATTAACTAAAAGTTCCCCACTTGAAGCAGTATCGAGTCCTCCTAAAATATTTAAAAAAGTGGACTTGCCAGCACCAGATGCGCCGAGAATTATTGCAAATTCATTTTTTTCTATTTCAAAATTTAATTTATCATTTGCTATTACAGTTCTCTCGCCAATATTGTAGACCTTTGAGAGATTTTTAACTTCGATAAAAGCCATAGTATCACCTGATGCTATTATATCAAAAATTCCCTATCCTTTAAATTTAAAAAACGCCCATTACTGAGCGTTAATTAATAATTTTATTCAATTTACTTGAAAAAAATTCCAACTATTTTATCATCCTTATCAAAACTTACCCTAAAAAGGACATCCTTCTTTTCATACTTGACCTTTTGTAAAATAGTCGAATAAGTTGAGCCTGAATTTTTATCCTCTTCATAGATTCCCTTAGCGTCACCGAATTCTACAAATTTCCCATTTTCATCAAGATTTTTATAGGCTTCTTCCAAAATTTCTTTTTTAAATCCTAGTGATTTTTCTGTTAAATCAATAAATTCATCTGTTTTTCTCTCATTGACTAAACTTATGGCAGCTTGAGATTTTTTTTGATACTTATTAAAATCCTCATCTAACATTTTTTTAGTCTTAGAACCGCAGGCAACCAAAAGTAATACAATAGCTGTTAAAGTTAAAATTTTAAATTTTTTCATTTCTATTCCCTCCTAAATTAATTTTAAAAATGAAAATTAAGATAAATATACAAAGTAAAGTCCAACTTCCGTACAAAATCAAATTACTAAATCCAAAAATATTCTTTAATATTATAAAATAATCAAAAAAACCATGTAAAAAAATCGCTAGAATTAAATATCTGTATTTTTCCATTCTATTAAATCCAAGCCATATTAATAAAGTCATACCAATATGAAAAATCACCGCTAACAATCTTTCATATAATCCTAAAAAAATATCAGACCTAGTCATTAGGTTTAGACTGCTAGAACTCACAATAAGAACAAATATTACTTCTATAAGTCCATGACCTAACCCAAAAATAATTGCATCTGACTTGCTATTACTTTCTTTTAAAAACTTATCCTTAAAAATAAATCTTCCACCCTCTTCAAAAAGTCCAGCACTCAGTGTGATTAAAAATCCATATAATAGTGGATAAAGACTCTGAAAGTTGTTGAGCCATAAGTTGTTGTTTAATAATTTCAAAATAGGTAATCGAAGGCATAGCTGTGACAATACAAAACATATCATTCCTAGCAAAAATAATTTTAAGAATTTTTTCACAATTAAAACCCCTTTCTATTTAGATTATTGTCTAAATAGAATTTTATCATCATTGTTTTGCTATGTCAATAAAATTCCTTTGATTTTAAATACAAAATAAAAACGCCCATCAATGAGCGTTCTCTAATTATTTTTATTTTAATTTTTAATACATTGTAGCTTGACGAAGTCTCTTATCTACTTCTTTTTTCTTCATTGTCTCTCTCTTGTCCCAAAGTTTTTTACCCTTTGCCTTGGCTATTAAGACTTTTACTTTTCCACGAGATAAATAAACTTTTAGGGGAATGATAGTGTAGCCATCTTGGGTTTTAACTTTTTCCAAGCGAAGAATTTCACTTTTGTGCATCAAGAGTTTTCTCTTTCTCATAGGGTCTACATTATAAATATTTCCCTGTTCGTAGGGAGAAATATGCATGCCATAGACAAAAATCTCGCCCTTATTTATGTCGCAGTAGGAATCTTTTATATTTACCTGACCTGCTCTAATTGATTTAACTTCAGTGCCAAAAAGTTCAATGCCAGCTTCATAAGTGTCTTCGATAAAATAAAGATGGCTTGCCTTTTTATTATTTGCTATTGCATTATCTTTTTCTTTACTCATCTTCATCACCTACTAATTTAAAATCAATGTTCCCCATATTTAGGTCCACATTTACAACTTCAATTCTAACTTCGTCGCCAATGTGAAATTCATTTTTTGTATCATAGTCCACAGCCTTGTAATGGTCTATGTCAAATTCGTAATAACCATCCATAGATTTGTAGCTAACAAGACCTTCAATTAAATTATCTAGCTCAACAAAAATTCCAAAATTTGTTATGCTAGAAACTCTACCATCATATCTTTCGCCAAGACATTCGGACATATACTCTGCCATTTTAATATCTTCAACTTGTCTTTCTGCATCTTGAGCAATTTTTTCTGTCCTAGAAACTTGCTCTGCAATTTCTGGCAAAATTACCTTCAAATTTTTTATTATGCCTCCAGAAAGTTTCCCCTTTAGATGTTTTTTTATAATTCTGTGAATTGTTAAATCAGCATATCTTCTTATTGGGGATGTAAAGTGTGAATAGTAATCAAAGGCTAGACCAAAGTGAATGTCATTTATTTCAGAATATCTTGCCTTTGTCATGGAGCGAAGGGTCATTGTGGAAATAAACATCTCCTCCTTTGTGCCCTTTGACTTTTGGAGAACCTTTTGCACATCCCTTGGCTCAACTTTTTCATCAAAGTTTATCATATAGCCTAGAGGTCTTAGGTAAGAATTTAGTTCTGAAATTTTTTCTTCCTTAGGTCTCTCGTGAATTCTGTATAAAAATGGAATGTGTTTAAAATAATATTCCTTTGCTACACAGACATTTGCCATTAACATAAAGTCCTCTATTAGTTTATTTGCTGACCTTCTGTCTCTCTTGTGAATATTTTGAGGCCAACCCTTCTCATCAACTTCAATTAGAACTTCTGGTATGTCAAAATCTATTGCTCCATCCTCTTCTCTCTTCTTTTGCAAAATTTTTGAGAGTTCATACATTTTGTCTAAAGTTTTTTCTAGTCCCTTTATAGATTCGTGAACAATGTTTTTTTCCAAGTAGTCAGACACATTTTCATAGACAAGTCTTTTATTTGAATTGATGACAGATTCACAGATTTCATATTTTTTTACATTTCCCTCTTTGTCAATTTCTACAATGACAGAAAGAGTTAGTCTATCTACGCCCTCATTAAGGGAGCAAATTCCATTGGAAAGTTCAAAGGGCAGCATTGGGATTACTTTATTTAATAAATAAACTGAATTGCCCCTCTTGAAGGCTTCTTCGTCAAGAGCCCCATATTCTTCAACATAATGAGCCACATCTGCTATGTGAATACCCAAAATATAATTGCCTTTTTTAGAAATTTCAAGAGAGATAGCATCGTCAAAGTCCTTTGAATCTGCTCCATCAATGGTAAAAGTTAGAAGCTCTCTAAAGTCGCGTCTCTCCTTTATTTCATCAGGGCTAACTTCCTGTGGCAGGCTCTTTGCTTCAGCTATGGCCGCCCTATTAAATTCTATAGGGAGATCAAGTGATGCTGCAACAGACATTACATCAACATGAGGATCATCTGGATAACCTAAAATTTCTACAATTCTTCCTTCAGGTTTTTTATTTTCTTCTGGCCATTTTTCAATTTTTACAACTACCTTTTGACCGGTTTTTGCGCCATTAATTTTTTTCTTTGGAATGTAAATATCCATTGCCATTTTGCTCTCGTCAGTGATTACAAAACCAAAGTCTTTCTTATTTTGAAAAATCCCCACAAACTTTGTATTCACTCTCTTTACTATGGCGAGAACCTTGCCCTCTGGCTTGTCGCCAGAAGAATCTTTATATCTTCTCACTATGACTTCGTCCCCATTTAGGGCGAAGTTTAAATTATTTTTTGATATATAAATATCTTCATCAAGATTTTCAGTAATCAAAAATCCAAAACCCTTGGCATTAGTTTGAAGTTTTCCATAAAAGAACTTGTCATTGTCAACAAATCTATATTTTTTTCTGCTATCCTCAAAAATAAGTCCTTCTCTTTGTAATTCTTCAACTATTTTCAAAAACTCTTTCTTTTCTTTATTTTTAATTTTAAATAATTTAGTGAGTTCATCCTTTGACCTAGGCTTTGAATTTTTGATAAATTCTAAAATCTTTTCTTTAATCATTAAATCTTTGCTCCATAACTTGTCATATTAAATAAATTTGAATCAATGGAATAATTATTTTCTGCCCTTTCGTCATGTCTAACTTTGCCCAGTTCAATTAATCTTGTGATTAAATCCTTAATATTTAGACCATTTACTTCATAAAGGTAAAAGGCAATTGAGCCAGGAAGAGTATTTATTTCATTGACATAAGCCACATCTCCATCAACTAAAAAGTCAATCCTTGCAACTCCAGCTCCATCAATTGCCTTAAAGCTTTTCTTTGCAAGTTCCTTTATTTCCTTTTCAAGTTTTGGTGTGAGATCAGCTGGAAGCTTTTTGTTTTGATGCTTTTGTGATGACTTGGCACCCTTTGAGCCAGAAACATATTTGTCTTCGTACTTCAAAAGATCCTTAAATCCAAGAGGTTCTTCAGTTGCAGAAACTTCAAGGTCATCTTCATAACCAAGGACTGCCACATTTATTTCTCTTGGGTTTACAACAGCTTCTTCAACAATTATTTTTCTATCATAATGTGCAGCAACTTCAAGTGCCTTTGAAAGGTCAAGAGCATTTTCCACTCTTGAAATTCCAATAGATGAGCCTAAGTTTGCTGGCTTTACAAATAGAGGATATTTCAAATCCTTGCACTTTTCAACAATATTTTGTAAATTTTTGAGCTCTTCTTTGTAAAAATACTTGTATTTTGTCATTGGAATGTCTTCTGATTCAAAAACTTTTCTCATTACAACCTTGTCCATACCAACAGCAGCAGACATTACACCACAGCCAGTGTAAGGCATTCCCATAAGTTCAAAAAGTCCTTGAGTACATCCATCTTCGCCAAAAGTTCCGTGAAGGGCAAAAAATATGGCGTCAATTTTTTTGTAGACTTCAACAGAATCATATTCTGGCTTAAACAATTTCTTTTCATTGTGTTTCACGCAGTAAAGATTTCTGTCGCCATAAATTGGTTTAAAGAAAACTTCAACTCCATCATGAAAGTCTTGGTCTTTATAAGCCTTAAAATTTTTTAAACTTTCGCCAGATAAAAATTTGCCGCTCTTTGTAATATAAATTGGAATAGGATTGTACTTAGTTTTATCCATATTTTCAATAATTTGCATTCCTGTAATGACAGAAACTTCGTGTTCAACAGATCTTCCTCCGAAGATTACTCCTATATTTTCCATTCTTTCACTCCTCATTGTAATTGTCAGGTAGGTCATTTTCAAAAAGAACGACATCTCCCGGCATAGAAATCTTTGCTAGGACTTCAGTAGCCTCTGCTAGAGAAGACACTCTGTATATATTATTTTCATCAAAATTTTTATTTTTTAAGCCTTGGTAAATTGGCATAGTTCTCTTTTTGCCAACTAAAATTGGAAAATCAATTACATCTGCCATGACTTCGCCTATTTTTCTATTTTCATCTTCTTCCATAGCTCCAAGCTCAACCATGCCTGGTGTAATAATAATTTTTCTGTGGTCCTTGAATTCTCTTAAAACATCAAGAGCTGCCCTAAATCCAACTGGATTGGAATTAAAGGCGTCGTCAATAACAATTGTGCCATTAGATGATGGAAGAAGTGAAAGTCTGTGTTCCACTGGCTCAACTTTTTTTATTCCCCTTTGGATTTCTTCTAAGCTAAGTCCAAGTACATGAGCTGCTGTTGCTGCTGCAAGTAGGTTTGAAATGTTATGAACTCCAAGAAGTTTAGTCTCGCATTCTATTTCTCCTACTCCCTTTATATGAAGCATAAAGCTAGAGCCTTCTTCATTTACCTTTATTCCGTCAGCATAGACATCTAGTTTGTCAAAATCCTTTGTTCCATATCTATAAGTTTTCTTTTTTGTCTTATCTGCAAGTGGCTTTACATAGTCATTGTCATAATTAAAAATTGCAATTCCATCTTCAGGTAAGTCTTCGATTAATTCATACTTAGTCTTTTGAATATTTTCTATTGTTTTAAAAAGGTGCATGTGAGTTGGCCCAATTGCTGTTATTATTCCAATGTCTGGTTGCACAAGCTCTGCTACTTCGTGGATTTCTCCTGGCACTTTGGCGCCAAGCTCTGCAATAAATACTTCTCTATCCCTTTCAAGTTCGTTATTAATAATTTTTGAAAGTCCCATAGGAGTATTAAAGGATGATGGAGTATTTTTAACCCTTAATCCCTCAGATAAAATTGTGTCAGAAATAAATTTGACAGAAGTCTTGCCAAAGGAACCTGTTATGCCAAGAACTTTTAAGCCTTCTTCTTTTTTATATTTTTTAATTTTATCTTGAGCTGAAGTATAAAATCCCATATTAATCTTATCTTCAAGAGGTTTTGCCCACTTGTTAGATAAAATCAAAAGCTTGTATTGGTAAAAATATGCTAGAAATGAAAGGACAATAGTAAAAAGAACTGAAATTACATAGGACTTTGTGATATCAAATATTGCCAGTGAAATAATTACTATTATGACAAAAGTTATGTCATTTACTAATTGGTGCTTCTTTAAAAGTCTTTTTGCCCTGTCAGTCCAAACTATGGGAGTCTTTTGGTTTTTCTCAAGCTTATAGACTAACTTATTCATCTTTTCCTTGTTGTTATTTAAAAAACTTTTGTATTCATCATTGTCATAACCCTCTAATTGAAGCATGTGAATTGGAAAATTGCTCCTAATTAGGGAGTAATAAAGTGCCACGCATATTACTACAAAATCTATTAAGTAAATTGGTAATCTCGCCAAAAAATATTCCATGTAAATCTCCTAATCTAAAAACGAATTAATAACTGCACTAAATTGCGAAAACTTGTCTAGGTAAGAATAATGTCCTGCATCTTCCAAAACTACAAGCCCAGAATTTTTTATCTCTTCTTCAAAAATCTTTCCCATATAAAGTGGAGTTGCATCATCTTTGTCTCCCCAAATAAGAAGAGTCTCTGCCTCAATATTTTTAAACTCATCTCTTGTAGATTCATTTACAACTTTTACAAAGCACTTTCTCATAATTCCATCAGCTGCCTGGTAATCATCAGAGCCATGCCTTTTATAAAATTTTGCCATGGCTTCTTCTCCGCCCCCATGAGTAAGCATATACATTTTTTTGGCAGCTTTAAAAGAGTAAACTTTTGTGTAATAAGAAAGCTTTCTCTTTGGAAGAACTCCCGATGCATCAATTATTACAAGTTTATCTATTAAATCCTTATTTCTCGCTCCCAAAATAGTAAGAGTTTTACCACCAAAGGAGTGACCAAGAAAAGTCGCCTTCTTTATATTAAATTTCTCTAAAAATTTTAAGAGAAATTCATAATAATCGTAAGTCCCCATAACTTCTTTAGGATTTTCAGAGTCGCCAAAACCCGGTGCATCGTAAGCATAAACTGTGTACTTCTCTGGAATTGCATTAAAAATTGGCATAATTGATTCAATATATGCACCCCAACCATGGAGAATGACGACAACTTTCTCGCCGCCATCTCTCTTTATATATGCAGTTTTAATTCCATCTACATCAACAAAATTCTTATCTATTTTCATCTTCATCTTCTTCTATAAATATTATGGAATCCTCATCTTTTTCTAAATTATTTTCTTTATAAAAATCTTTTTCAACATATAGGCCCGAAAAACTATCTTTGTCAGGATTTTTTCCTTCCTTAGCCTTAGCATCATCCTTAAAAATAAGACCTGAATTATCATTTGCATCAAGACCCATCTTCAGTGACGAAATCCTTGCCTTGTGTCTTTCGATTTCTATTAAAGTCTCATCAACATTGAGATTTGAAAGCTCGCCTTTTAAAAGATTGTATTCATGACGACCAAGAGCTTCAAAAAGCTCAGATAACTTTCTCTCTTCATTTAAAATTTCGTACTTTAGCCTAGCCGTCTTCTTTATTTCCTGTGATTCACTTACAATTTTTTTCTTTAAATAATTTAAGTTTTCCATTATTTCATTTACATTGCCATCGAGACTGTCAAAAAATCCCACAATATCACCTCGAATCTATGTTATTATATCAAAAAATGCCTGTCTTTTAAATACTCCCTTGTTTTCTTTGCCATTAATTGGGTAAATTTAACTCGGAGGGATATTATGGAAAAATTAAGGCTTTATGTAGGAACAACTTGCCCATTTTGTAAAAAAGTAGAATCTTTTATGGAAGATAATGGCATTGACTCTGTAGAAATAAAAAATATCGATGAAGACAAAGATGCCCGCGAATATTTAATTGAAAAGGGCGGCAAAAAACAAGTGCCATGTCTATTCATTGGCGAAAAACCACTTTATGAGTCACTAGATATTATTAAATATCTAAAGGATAACCTAGCATAAAATCAATAAACATAAAAAAAGACAGAGACTCTAAGAGTTTTCTCTGTCTTTTTTATTTCTTCTCTTATATTTATTTTTTTTTCTCTTTTTTCGCGATAGCAAAATATTTTTGCTCTTAGAAATATTATAAGTATTTAAAATTAAATTAATTACACTCACTAGAATTATAATTTTTATTATAAAAACTCTTGGCAAGAAGTAGTTTGTCATAATAAAAAGACTTAAAATTGTAAAGACATCTACAAATAATTCTAGGTAGATGAATTTTGATACAAGTGTGTTTTCTGAAAATTTTAAATTTACAGCAAGGACATTGATAAAAAATAAAAACATTACAAAGGTGTAAGTAACCATGGAAATATTTATGCTAGCCGTAAGTATATAAGTCTGTAACATAAAGTACATGGAAAAATTTATTATTAATAGTCCAATTTGGTACTTTTCTATTTTAAAATCCTTGTTTTCATAGAGATTTTCTATGTCCCAATTCTCTGTAAGTGCCTTTAAAATTTTTGTAGTCTTAATTTTTTCACTAACCCATGAAGGAAGTAGGCTCAAGACAAAAATACTAATAACAAGTGTCTTTAATAACTCATATAAATTTGTGCTGACAAACCTATTGAAGTAATTTAAAATAAATAAAATTATCCCAATAAGAGCAGAAACAGATAGCACCTTCAAAAAAGCGATGAAAATCTCATAATTTTTACCGCTTAAAAGAAATTTACTGCCCTCTGTGTAAGTAGCTGCAAATTCATAGGGGTTACCCATTTTATTTAATTCTTTTTTTATGTCTTCTTCTGTATAAATTTCTGGAAGTCTATCTTTTAAAATTTCTAAAAAATCATCCCTAGCTTCTTTTTGCTTGTCATAAGGGATGTATCTCTGCAAATAATAAATATATCTATCAACGAGCTCATGCTCAACTAATCTCATAAAATCATCCTCGTCTATATTATAAATTAAATAAAAGTTCTTTTAAATGATGAAGTTCTTATTTTTTTAATTTTATATTTTTTTAGATTTTCATTATTGCCTTTTCAATTTCCCATAAAAAATATTTTTGCAACAAAAAAAGTCCTGTTGCCAGGACCTTAATTAGTCTAGTACATATACTCTTACATTTCTTCTGCCAAATCTATTTGCTTCGGCATTTGAATTGTAAAATAAATCAATTCTGTTTCCCTTTATTGCTCCGCCAGTATCTTCTGCTGTTGCATATCCATAACTTGCGAAACCATCCATTGATTCAATATAAAGTTTTGATCCAAGTGGAATAACCCTAGGGTCAACGGCAACTGCACCAACTCTTGCACGAGTTCCCATAGCTGTTTTTGAGCCAGCTGTTGGATCATAGGCAGTAGCTTGCATTACAATTACTCTCTTTGCGTTTTTTCCATTAGGTGCTACTGTACCTTTTTTAGTTCCAACTTCTACAACTTCTTTTACTGGATCCTTTGTAATTTCACTTTTTACAACTTCAGTAGTTTCAAGAACTCCATTGACATAAGTGTTTTTTAAGCTTTCAACTTTTTGTCCAACTTCGCCCTTCGCGATTACATTTTTATCTCCTTCAAACATTTCTGCGTTTTCGCGGCTTTCTATTTCAAAAGGAATTTCAATTTTGTTTTCCACATTTTCAACTACAACTCTGTCGATTTTAATAGTCATGCCTTCTTTTGCAATTTCATCAAGTGGAAGAGAAACTCTATCAAGTTTATTTAACTTAACATTTAGATTTTCAAGTACATCAGCAACTGTATAACCATTTGCTTCGGCAATTAAAGTCTTGTTTCCATCTTTAATGTGATATGATTTTGGCGTTGTTATAACGACCTTCATATCTCCTTTGATTTCTTCATCTACACTTGGACTTACAAAGTCCTTATTTTTGAGTATGATTCCTTCTTTTTCTAAGAAATCGCCTACAGTTTTTTCGTATGTAAAAACTGTTTTAGTTTTTCCATTAATATTTAATTCTACATCATTTCCTAACACTGTGCTAAAACCCATTGTAAGGACAGACACTAGAGCTAGGACTATAAGAATAAATTTTGCATTTCGAAAAATGTTTTTTCTATTCAATTTCTATAACCTCCATAACGTTACAAAGTTGTAAATATTGTTACGATTTTGTAACCTCTTCTAACCTCTTAAAAGTATAATAAAAAAAACTTATTTTGTCAATTTTTTGTAACTAATTTGTAATCTATCTTATAAATCCCAGCATTTAGCCATTTTAAAATTTATATTATTTTCCTTTACTTTTTTTGTAAAATAAAAATAGCCCTAAACCTTAAAATTTAGAGCTTCAAAGACAAATATTACATTTGTATTACAAATTATATTTACTTTTTTTATTATTTTCTATGAAAAGCCTATTAATATTTTCAAATTTTATAAAAAATTATTTCTTTTTATTACTTTTTTTAACTTTGGCTTTACATTTATAGAATTTTTATAAAGCTTAAAGCATAATTCTTTCCACAAATCTTCTAACCATCTTTGCAGTAAAACCCCAGATGATTTCGCCCTTGTAATCATAGAAAAGAACCTCTTCCCTTCCCCTTTTAAATTTATAACTTTCTCCATTAGGGATTAGATGATAGGGGAAATCCTCACTTCTATTTACATTTAAATTAAGGCTATAAGATTTAGGATTGTTTTCCATAAAAAATTTTAGTGGCACTGTAAAAATTCTCTCCACTTCATCCTTTGACGGACTTATTTCGAAAAAATCTTTTTTTATTTCGGCTATGAAGGTATAAATAATTGCTGCATAAGGATTTACCAAAAAATCGCCCTCTGAATAAATTTCTATATCTTCATCTCCTATTAAGAGTTCCTCACAAGTTTCCCTAATAGCAGCATCTCTTGGGCTCTCATTTTTTTCTATGCGGCCTCCTGGAAAGGAAATTTCTCCTGGCTGATTTCTAAGAGTGAGAGCTCTTTTCTCAAATAAGAGATGAATTTCTCCCCTTCTCTTTATTAAAGGTATCATTACAGAAAATCTATTTTTTACATCCACTGGCATAGGACTTTTATTCTGAAGTTTAGCTTTAATTCTCATCAAATCAAAATCAGCATTAAAATCCATTTTCTATTTCCCTCATAAATCCTTCAACTGTATAAATTTTAAATCTGTCAATTTTCTTTTTTTCTCCTTCATTTTCAAGAAGTTTGTAAAGGAGATCATCGTACTTAAAAGTTTCTGGCATTTCAAGCTCCTCTGCAATCTTTGGAACGTGTTCTTCAAATACTTTTCTTACAAGTTCATTTTCAAAATTTTTAAATTTACTTTTTAGAATTCTGTAAATATATTTTAAACTTTCCTCTTCTTCTACTGCTTGTATATAATAATTTTCTCCTTTTAATCCCTTGACTTCTCTAAAAGCATCAAAATAACCAGTTTTTATAAGTTCATCTGCCTTCTCTTTGTTAAAGTCCATACTTGAACCAAGCTTCTTATTTGGTTTAATTATATATTTTGCCTTTATTTCAGTTTTAGGCGGAGTATTGTGAAGTCTTACTACAACAGCATCCATGCTTGTCCTCTCAATCATATCCACTGGCGCTTGTGATGCAAAACCTCCATCCAAAAAATATTTTCCATGAAGGGGTTTCATTTTAAATACTGGCAAATAACAAGATGCAATTATATAATCCTTCAAAAGTCCTTTTTCAATGTCTTTCTTAAATAATTTTTCAACCTTAAAATCAGATATATTGACAGTACATAATCCAAAATCAACATCAGAGTTTCTTATTTTTTCTTCGTCAATATATTTATCTACTAACTTAAATAGTGGGTCAGGGGATTTTTTTATCTCAGGAATTTTTATCTCACGATTTTTTAAAATTTGACTTATCTTATCTAAAAGATCCTCATCATCATCTTTTTCAATTTCTTCCATTTCATTTTCAAAAGAAGAAAAATCTAAACTTCTCCAAGCTTTAAAGCATTCATAGGCATCGCCTTGGCAAAACATTGCGCCATTAAAAGCACCAATGCTTGTCCCGACAATTTTGGAAAAATTAAATCCCATTTCAATCAGAGCAAAATAAGCGCCAACTTGATAGGCGCCCTTTGCTCCACCGCCTTCAAGAACTAAACCCCACTTTTTCATTTTTCACTACCAAGTTCGGATGTACAGTGAGGACATCTAGTTGCGTCAATTGCAATAGTTGACTTGCAGAAAGGACATACCTTTTCTGTAGGAGCAGCTTCTACTTCTTTTTTCTTAAATTTACTAGTAGCTTTTGAAATTTGCTTAATCATTATAAAGATTACAAGTGCTATTATTAGAAAATCAAATACCGATTGCAAAAATACACCGTATTTAACTTCGGCACTACCTACTGTAATACTTAAATCAGTAAAACTTACTCCACCAATTAAGATTCCAATAAGCGGTGTTAAAATATTCTCTACAAGGCTTGAAACTATCTTTCCAAAAGCTGCACCTATAATAACACCAAATGCCATATCAATTACATTTCCCTTAGAAATAAATTCCCTAAATTCCTTTACAAAATTTTTCATTTTAACCTCCTAAATTTGTTTTAATACTACATTATTCTTCTTGATTAACTCTAGGGCATAATCGTCAACTCTATAGGCTTCGTGATAATAAATTGCGCAGATACCTGCTTGAATAAGTGCCTTTGTGCAGTTAAGACAAGGAAAATGTGTAACATAGGCTTTTGCACCTTTTACAGAAATTCCTTCCTTTGCACAGTATAAGAGGGCATTCATCTCTGCGTGAATTGTAGCAATGCAGTGACCATCTCGCATTGTATGACCAACTTCGTCGCAGTGAGGATTGCCTGTTACTGAACCATTGTAGCCAGTGGAAATAATTCTGTTGTCAGAATTTACTAGAACACAGCCCACAAAGGCGCGATCGCAAGTCGATCTCGTTGCTACCATTTTAGTTATCTCCATAAAATATTCATCCCAAGATTTTCTCATTTTGCCTCCTTCGCAAGCTTGTCCACAAGTTCGTTGTACTTGACACCAGAATGTGCCTCTACCTTTATAAATTTCACTTCTAACTTATCCTTTATGTTATCGTAAAACTTTTTGTAGGCAATAGTTCCCTCTTTATTTGTTTTCCAAAATCCAAGAGCCCATGACCTTATGCCTTCGTAATCGTAATGAAGATAAATTTTTCTCTTACCAATAGACTCCGCATATTCCATAGCTTTCATCGCACCTTTTATTTCTCCAGATACATTTCTCATCTCTGAATCTTCGAAAAATCTTTTGGAAAAAGAATATTCTTCCTCATTATTGTACATATATACCCCATAGGAATGACTCTTATCAGAATTTCTATAAGAACCGTCTACATAAACTATGAGTTCATCTTTTTCTGCTAAATCCTTTTTTTCTTCCTCAACTTCATTTATAAAGGCCTCTGCATCTTCTAAGCTAGAGAATTTTTTGAAGCTTGCTCCCTTAAATCCCATGGTCTCTTTTTTGCACTCGTCCCAAGTTTTATATATGCCGGGATTTCTCCCAACTCTAACTGCGTAATAATTCATATTCACCTCAAAATTTGTCATTTGTCAACTATGTCTACTTATTATATAATTAGAAGTAATTAGAAGTCTAGACTTTGGAGGTAAAAATGAATAGAGAACAATTTGATAGAATGAAAAATGGCAAAGGTTTTATAGCTGCCCTTGACCAATCAGGTGGCTCAACACCTAAGGCACTTTTAAATTATGGAGTAACTGAAGATGCTTATTCAAATGAAGATGAAATGTTTGAATGTGTCCACGAAATGAGAAAAAGAATTATAACAAATGAAGCTTTCACATCTGACAGAATTTTGGCTGCAATTTTATTTAAAGTTACAATGAATTCAAAAGTAGGCGACAAATACACTGGCGACTACCTTTGGGAAGAAAAGGGCATAGTTCCAATTTTAAAAATTGACGAAGGTCTTGATGAAGAAAAAGATGGCGCACAACTTATGAAACCTTTCAAACACCTTGACGAACTTCTTGAAAATGCCAAAGAAAGAAATATTTTCGGCACAAAGATGCGTTCTGTTGTAAAAGAATTAAATGAAGAATCAATTAAAAAAGTTGTTGACCAACAATTTGAATACGCTGTAAAAATTTCTAATGCAGGTTTTGTTCCTATTATTGAACCAGAAGTTGACATCCACGCTAAGGACAAAGCTGCTATCGAAGAAGTCCTTAAAAAACATTTAATTGAAAGACTAAAAAAATTAGATAAAGAAAATTATGTTATGTTTAAATTAAGTCTTCCAGAAAAAGAAAATCTTTACGAAGATTTATATGACTTTGACCAAACTGTTAGGGTTGTTGCTCTTTCTGGCGGTTATTCAAGAGATGAAGCCAACGAAAAACTTAGAAAAAATAGGGGCGTCATTGCATCTTATTCAAGAGCCCTAACTGAAGGACTAAATGTAAACCAAAGTGACGACGAATTTACAAAGACGCTTGACGATTCCATAGAAAAAAATTATTCAGCATCAGTTGAAAAATAAATATGATACGAAAAGATCTCCTTTATTGGAGATTTTTTTATTGGAAAATTAAAAAACCAAAGACTTTTTTCCTTAAAAATTTATTTATTGGAAAACTTCTATTATTGACTTTGATAAATCGGTAATGTAAACTATTTCATAGATAATACATATTATCTTGGAGTTCTGTCCGCTCATCAATAAAGAAAACTTAAAATTTTGATAACCGGGGTTCTCTATGGGATACTGTCCGCTAGTCGACTTTTGTCGATGACCGGGGTTCCTCTATACTTTTTTTATTATATGGAGGTTTTTTATGAAAAAGTATCAATTAGATGTACCTACACCACATTCCTACACTTATGTTACAAAGAATATTCCAAATGTAACTGTGGAACAAAGAGAAAGAGCCCTAAAGGCTACTCACTACAATGAATTTGCCTTCCCTGCAGGAATGTTAACTATCGATATGTTATCTGACTCAGGAACTACTGCCATGACAGATGTTCAATGGTCTGCAATGTTTTTGGGTGATGAATCTTATGGAAGAAACAAGGGCTACTATGTTCTCTTAGATACCTTTAGAGATGTCTTCGAAAGAGGCGACGATCAAAAGAGAATTATTGACCTTGTAAGAACTGACTGCACTGATGTTGAAAAAATGATGAACGAAGTTTACCTTTGCGAATATGAAGGTGGACTATTTAACGGTGGATCTGCACAAATGGAAAGACCTAATACTTTTATCATCCAACAAGGCCGTGCAGCTGAATCAGTTTTATTTGAACTTGTTAGAAATATTTTAAATGGAAGAGAACCTGGAAAGACTTACACTATTCCTTCTAATGGACACTTTGACACTACTGAAGGAAACATCAAACAAATGGGCTCTATCCCAAGAAATCTATACAATAAAGAACTTTTGTGGGAAGTTCCTGAAAATGGTCACTATGAAAAGAATCCATTTAAGGGCAACATGGACACAGAAAAGTTGGAAGAATTAATTGAAAAATTGGGACCAGAAAATGTTCCTCTAATTTATACAACTATTACTAACAACACAGTTTGTGGTCAACCAGTTTCCATGGCTAACATGAGAGAATGTTCAAGAATTGCTCACAAATATGAAATTCCTTATATGTTTGATGCTGCAAGATGGGCAGAAAATGCTTACTTCATCAAAGTCAATGAAGAAGGCTATGCTGACAAATCAATTCCAGAAATCGCAAAGGAAATGTTCTCTTATTGCGATGGCTTTACTGCATCTCTTAAAAAAGACGGACACGCAAATATGGGTGGCGTTCTTGCCTTTAGAGACAAGGGCTTATTCTGGAAGAAGTTCTCTGACTTTAATGAAGATGGCTCAGTAAAAACTGATGTTGGAATTCTTTTAAAGGTTAAACAAATTTCTTGCTACGGAAATGACTCTTATGGCGGAATGAGTGGTAGAGATATTATGGCACTTGCTGCTGGTCTTTATGAAGCTGCTAAGTTTGACTATCTTGACGCTCGTGTTAAACAATGTGAATACCTTGCTCAAGGCTTCTACAAGGCTGGAGTAAAGGGTGTTGTACTTCCTGCTGGTGGTCACGGTGTTTACATCAACATGGACGAATTTTTCGACAACAAGAGAGCACCTGAAACTTTTGCTGGTCAAGGTTTCTCTGTTGAATTAATTAGAAGATATGGAATTAGAACTGCAGAACTAGGCAACTACTCAATGGAATATGACTTAAAGACTCCAGAACAACAAGCTGAAGTAGCCAATGTAGTCCGTTTCGCAGTAAACAGAAGTCAACTTTCAAAGGAACACATGGATTATGTAATTGCAGCTGTAAAGGCTCTTTACGAAGATCGTTCTACTATTCCTAATATTAGAATAGTAAAGGGTAAAAATCTCCCAATGCGTCACTTCCACGCTTTCCTTGAAACTTATGAACCTTCTGAAGATGAAAAATAAGTTTTAAATTTTTAACTTAATATTAAAAGCCCCTTGAAACACAGGGGCAAATTACCCTATAAGGAGAATAATTATGGATAATAACTTAAAAGCTCGCGATGGTTTTAAAAGTAAATGGGGCTTTATACTTGCATGTATTGGCTCTGCAGTTGGTATGGGTAATATTTGGAGATTTCCTATAATGGTTTCTACTTATGGTGGAATGACTTTTTTAATTCCATACATAATATTTGTAACTCTTATAGGATCTACTGGAGTAATTTCTGAAATGGCACTAGGTAGGTCTGCAGAAGCTGGTCCCGTTGGTGCTTTTGGAAAATGTACAGAACTAAGATGGCATAATAAAAAGCTTGGCGAAATAATTGGACTTATACCAGTTGTAGGATCCCTTGCATTAGCAATAGGTTACACTTGTGTAATGGGTTGGATTTTTAAATACACTTTCCTTTCCCTATCAGGCGGACTTTATGCTATGGGTCAAGACATGGATGTAATTGGTGGAACTTTCGGACAAACAGCCTCTGCCTTTGGCGCAAATATTTGGATTGTAATAGCTGTCCTTGCAAGTTTTGCCATTATGGTAATGGGCGTATCTGGCGGAATTGAAAAGGCAAATAAAGTTATGATGCCTGTCCTCTTTATTTTATTTGTAGGACTTGCAATTTACATCTTCACACTTCCTGGTGCAGCTAATGGATATAAATATATCTTCACAGTAAACCCAGAAGGATTAAAAGACCCAAAAGTTTGGATTTTTGCCTTTGGACAAGCTTTCTTCTCCCTATCAGTTGCAGGAAATGGAACAGTAATTTACGGCTCTTATTTACCTAAGAACGAAAGCATTCCGTCCTCTGCAAGAAATGTAGCAGTCTTTGACACTCTTGCAGCCCTACTTGCAGCCTTTGTAATTATCCCAGCAATGGCAACAGCAAATGCACCTCTTGACACTGGTGGTCCTGGACTAATGTTCATCTTCCTAGTAAATGTATTTAACGGCATGGCAGTAGGAAAAATTATTGGAATAATTTTCTACATCTGCGTACTTTTCGCAGGCGTTAGCTCAATAATAAATCTTTACGAAACACCAGTTGCTTACTTGCAAGAAAAATTTAATTTTTCAAGACCTATAGCAACTACAACTATTCATGTAATTGGTTGTATCGTTGCAATATTTATCCAAGCAATAGTAAGCGGTTGGATGGATGTAGTTTCCATTTACATCTGCCCACTTGGCGCAGCCCTTGCAGGCATAATGTTCCTTTGGGTTGCAGGAAAAGAGTATGCCCTTTCTGCAGTTAATCAAGGTAGTGAAAAAGAAATTGGCGGATGGTATTATCCACTTGCAAAATATGTATATGTAATAGCAGCCATAATTGCCCTAATAGCTGGAGCAAAATTTGGCGGTATTGGTTAATAAAATTTAATAAACAAAAATAAGTGTTGGCGAATGTATAAGCCAACACTTTTTCTTTGTTTTAAAATTTATCCTTTTTATTCCTAAATTGGGTAAACTCATCTAAATCCCTTGCCAAGAAGAAGGGATTTATTTTTTTCTCTTTTCCAATTGTTGAAGGAAGTGTAATTTTATCCTCTTCTCTTAGTTTTCTTACTCTATCGTATTCTCTGTCTAAGTCTTCGTTAGAAATCACAGACTTGGCAAATTTTAAATTGGCAAGTGAATATTCGTGAGCTGGGTAAATCTCGATCTCATCATCTAAATTTTTTAATTTATTTAGACCTTCAAAGGCTTTTTTGTAGTCCTTAGTAAAAACTCTGCCGCAGCCTGCAAGAAAAAGTGCATCGCCACAAAATAATCTATCTCCCATTAAATAAGAAATGTGGTCTTCTGTATGACCTCCTGTTAAAATAACTTTAAATTTTTCGCCAAGGATTTCAAACTCGTCACCATCTTTTAAAGTTATATCATTGTATTCTTTTGTTTCAATAGGCCCATAGACTTTCGCACCATATTTATTTTTAAGTTCTTTAACGCCGCCCACATGGTCCATGTGCTTGTGAGTTAAAAGAATGTAGTCAAGTTTTCTATTTTTTAAATAATCTATGACGGGAGCTTCCTCGCCAGGATCCACAACAAGTACCTCGCCATCATTTTCTATTGTCCAAATATAATTGTCATTAAACGCTTTAATATAATTAATAAACATAAAACACCTCTTAATATACTTACTCTTATTGGTTTGATTTAAACAATGATATGCTGATAAAGAAATTTTGCTAAAGATTTATTGGTGTGCTATGATAAATTTAATAAAAAATATTAGGAGATCAATATGAAAAAAGTTTTAATTATTTTTGTTGCAATATTTATAATTGGCGGGCTAATATATTTTTCACAAAATTATAATTCCAAACAAAGTTCAACAAGCACAAAAAAACTAAGTGCTGACACGAGAATATATAAAAGTGATAATAAGGGCGACTTTAAAATATATAAGGAGAAATATTACCAAGATGGTTACTATTTATTGAAAAAAATAGTAAGTTCTAAGAGTAAGTCTAATGAATTTGACTTGTGTCTAATTTTTGATATAGAAAACCAGAAAATAGTTCGCTTAAAAGATGTCTCTTTAGAAACTGAGGGCGAGGTCTTCCAAGGAACTGTTTATGTAGAAATCGTATCTAATGGAAAGAGTATGGTCTACGATATTTTCGGAGACTTAAGTGAGGGGCACGTAGAAAGACCAACTTTGGATATAAAGGATATGGGAAGAATGATTAATGCATCTTTTCCCTCTTTAAGTGAATCTAAATTTCTTGATGGAGTTAGTGAAAGTGGATCTATATTTTTGCCTTAGCTGGGTTTAAAATTTATAAGAAAGATAATGAAAGTAGTCTTGTGAATTTAAGACTACTTTTTTTATTTAATTTGTTTAAAGATATCCGACTAGCTTGGTTTTAGTGTGAATACATTTAAAAAGACAGTCAAATAATGACTGCCTTTGATTAGGTTTTTTCTTGATTTACAATCCGACTCACTCGACAATGCTCTCTATTCGGTCGCATTGGCTAAGACTTGATCAAATTTCTGAAAGAAATTTTGATAAGTCTGCCCACAGATTTTTGCTAGTCAAAAATCTATGTTCCTTTATTCTCTCTGGATAAGATTTTTCATCAGGTCTTGCGTCGCTAACGCTCGCATTCGCTGTGAAAACCAGAAAAAGTAGCCTTATGATTTTAAGACTACTTTCTGTTTTTTATTCAGTTGGTTTCTATATCTCCGACTCACTCAAAAATGTTCCCTATTCGGTCACATTTTTTTCGTTCGCTGGATAAGGTTCTTCATAGCTTCAGGCTCCTTTCAGTTGCCTTCAGCTTGAAGACCGTCTCAATCGTGACTCGTCACGATTGAGACTACCATTACATCATTCCCATGCCTGGATTCATTGGAGGCATTGCTGGTGCTTCTTCTTTTATGTTTGCTACTGCTGCTTCTGTTGTCAAAATCATTGATGCTACGCTTGCTGCGTTTTGTAGGGCTGATCTTGTTACCTTTGTTGGGTCAACTATTCCAGCTTTTTTCATGTCTACATATTCTGATTTGTATGCGTCAAAGCCAATTCCAGCTTCTTTTGTCTTTACTTGTTCTACTATTACTGATCCTTCTAGTCCTGCGTTTTCTGCTATTTGTCTTAGTGGTTCTTCTAGTGCCTTAAGAATTATATTTGCGCCAGTTTTTTCGTCGCCTTCTAATTCGTCAACTACTTTTGCTACTGCTCCTATTGAGTCAATTAGCACAGTTCCACCACCAGCTACAATTCCTTCTTCTACTGCTGCTCTTGTTGCTGCAAGGGCATCTTCGATTCTTAGCTTTCTTTCTTTAAGTTCAACTTCTGTTGCTGCTCCAACTTGGATTACTGCAACTCCTCCAGAAAGTTTTGCAAGTCTTTCTTGTAATTTTTCCTTATCAAATTCTGAATCTGATTCTTCTATTTGATTTTTAATGTGGCTAATTCTGTTTTCAAGTTCAGATTTTTCGCCTGCACCATTTACTATAACTGTAAGGTCTTTTTCTACCCTAACCTTTGCTGAAGAGCCAAGCATATCAATTGTTGCGTCCTTTAGGTCTTGACCTAAGTCTGATGATACAACTTGTCCGCCAGTTAAGATTGCAATGTCTTGTAGCATATCTTTTCTTCTGTCTCCATAACCTGGAGCCTTTACTCCAACTACATTAAGTGTTCCTCTTAGAGAGTTTACAACTAAAGTTGCAAGGGCTTCGCCGTCAATGTCATCTGCTATGATAAGAAGTGGTTTTGATGCTTGAAGAACTTGTTCAAGTAGTGGCAAAATTTCTTGTATATTTGAAATCTTTTTATCTGTAATTAAAATGTATGGGTCTTCTAATTCTGCAACCATTTTGTCAGAATCTGTTACCATGTATGGAGAAAGGTATCCTCTGTCAAATTGCATACCTTCAACTACATCAAGGCTAGTGCCCATGGATTTTGATTCTTCAACAGTGATTACACCGTCATTGCCAACTTTTTCCATAGCTTCGGAAATAAGTTTGCCTACTTGTTCATTTGCAGCTGAAATTGATGCAACTTGTTCAATTGCTTCCTTTGAAGAAACTTCTGTTGAAAAGTTTTTAATCTCTTCAACAGCTCTTTCCACTGCCTTAGAAATTCCCTTTTGTAAAATCATTGGGTTTGCACCTGCTGCAAGGTTTCTCATTCCTTCTCTAATGATTGCTTGAGCAAGAAGAGTAGCTGTTGTTGTGCCATCTCCTGCAACATCATTAGTCTTTGTAGCAACTTCCTTTAAAAGTTGTGCTCCCATATTTTCAAATTTATCTTCACATTCAATTTCTCTTGCAATAGTTACGCCATCATTTGTAATAAGTGGTGTGCCATATTCCTTGTCTAAGATTACATTTCTGCCCTTAGGTCCAAGTGTAACCTTAACTGTATCAGCAAGAGTATTTATTCCTTTTATTAAGCCTTTTCTAGCATCTTCTGAAAATTTAATTTCCTTTGCCATGTTATCACTCCTTATTCAATAACTGCCAAGATGTCTTGGAATTTTATAATTGTATATTTTTCCTTGTCAAGTTCGATGTCATTTCCTGCATACTTTGAAAAAATAACCTTGTCGCCAACTTTAACAAGTCCCTTCATATCTTCGTCTGTGTCTAGTTTATTTCCTGTTGCAACAACTTCTGCTATATTTGATTCTTCCTTTGCTGATGATGGAAGAACTATGCCTGAAGCAGTTGTTTCTTCTTTTTCAATTTTCTTTATGACGATTTTATCGTCAAGTGGTCTAAGTTTCATCTATATTAACCTCCTTATAATTAGCACTCACTAATCTCTTCTGCTAATACATATATGATAATACATTAGAAAAATTTTTTCAAGGGTAAAAAGTAACAAAATATTGTAAATTTTTCTTGAGATAATTTGTGGCGGGAATTATAAAAAAATTCTTTAAAATAAATATTTTCAAGATTTTCAAAAATTATTTATATTTTTTGGCATGAAAAATTTATTCATATTCACGCCTTCAAGTTCCAATAACTTGACTTTTCTATCAAGCCCTCCAGCATATCCAGTAAGAGATCCACTTGCACCCACAACTCTGTGGCAAGGAATAATTATAGAAATAGGATTGTGCCCCACAGCACCTCCCACTGCTTGAGCTGACATTCTCTCATACTTTTTACTCTCTACAAGTTTTTCTGCAATAGCCTTATATGTAAGAGTTTTTCCATAGGGGATTTCCAACAAAATTTTCCACACAGCTTTTCTAAATTCACTTCCTCTTATGTTTAACTTAGGTGTGAATTTTGGCTCTTTACGAGAAAAATAAATATCGAGCCACCTTTTAGTCTCATCAAAAATTTTATTTTCACAAATATCTTCGCCAGAGACTTTACTTTTTTCATGAAAAAGACTTTTACCTTTAAGATTTTTATATTTTAACTCAAAATTTTTAGTATCCTCAAAATTTTTTATCTCTTCATTATTTAAGAAATCATAAAATTCCCTTTGACACTCAAAATAAATTCCAAGAATACCTTCAAAATCTCCTAAAATTAAAATCTCTCCTAGTGGTGAATTATAAAGTTTTTTATAAATCATAAGCTCTCCAAAATATATAAAAAAAGGAAACCCCATTGGATTTCCTTATACTAATTCTATAATTGAAATTTCTGCGCCGTCTCCACGTCTTGGACCCATCTTCAATACTCTAGTGTAACCACCATTTCTATCAGCATACTTTTCAGCATATTCACTAAATAATTTTGTAACAACATCTTCTGAATAAATATATGCTAAAGCTTGTCTTCTTGCGTGAAGATCTCCTCTTTTTCCAAGTGTAATCATACGATCAGCAATTCTTTGAACTTCCTTAGCTCTTGTGTGAGTAGTTTTAATTCTGCCTTCACGCAAAAGAGAAGTAACAAGGTTTCTAAGCATTGCTTTTCTATGACTTGAATTACGGCCAAGTTTTCTGTTTTTTGCCATAATGTCCTCCTTATTCTTCGTCAGCCTTGAGACCTAATCCCAATTCTTCAAGTTTTTCAGTTACTTCTAGTAGAGATTTTCTACCAAGATTTCTAACCTTCATCATTTCACTTTCAGTCTTATTAGTAAGTTCCTCAACGCTATTTATTCCAGCTCTCTTCAAACAGTTAAAAGACCTAACAGATAAATCTAATTCTTCAACTGTCATTTCAAGAACTTTTTCTTTTTGATCCTCTTCTTTTTCAACCATCAAATTTATTTCACTGACATGTTCCTTAAGGCCAATGAAGAGTTCAAGATGTTCTGTTAAGATTTTTGCTGCAAGAGATGTAGCTTCATCAGCTTTCATAGAACCATCTGTTGTAACTTCTAGGATTAATCTATCATAATCAGTTCTTTGTCCAACTCTTGTGTTTTCAACTTTCCAGTTTACTTTTTCCACAGGAGTGAAGTTAGAGTCCATTGGAATAATTCCAATTTCGCTTATTTCATCCTTTTTAAGTTCAGAAGGTTCATAGCCTCTTCCTCTTTCAACCATCATTTCAAGATAAAAATCAGCATCTTCATTTAGTGTAGCTATATGTTGATCTGGATTAATAATAGAAACATGAGGTTGAAGTTCAATGTCAGAGGCCTTAATTTCTCCCTTGCCCTTTTTTTCTATAATAAGTTTTACAGGTTCATCTTCAGTCATCTTTAAAACTATAGATTTAATATTTAAAACTATTTCAGGTACATCTTCCAATACCCCTGGAATTGTATCAAATTCATGTTCAACGCCACGTATATTGATAAAAGATACAGCAGCGCCTGGTAGAGAGGAAAGTAACACTCTTCTTAAGGAATTTCCAATAGTGATACCAAATCCAGCTTCTAGAGGTTCAACGACAAACTTGCCATATAAACCAGACTCATCTAATTCTTCAATACTAATTCTAGGTTTTTCAATTTCAATCATGGGTACCCTCCTTTTCGATAAATAGTTTAGACTCTTCTACGTTTTGGTGGTCTACATCCATTGTGAGGAATTGGAGTAACATCTTTAATCATAGTTACTTCAAGACCTGATGCTTGAAGAGATCTAATTGCAGCTTCTCTTCCTGAACCTGGACCCTTAACATAAACATCAACGCTCTTTAATCCATGTTCCTTAGCTTTTTCAGCTGCTTCTTGTGCTGCTTCTTGTGCTGCGAAAGGAGTTGACTTTCTTGAACCTCTAAATCCAAGTTGTCCAGCACTAGCCCAAGAAATAACATTACCGTTAACATCAGTAAGAGTAACCATAGTGTTATTAAATGTAGAAGCTATATGTGCTTCGCCCTTTTCAATATTTTTACGTACACGTCTTCTTGAACGTGAAACTTTTTGTTTTTTAGCCATTAAAGTCCCCCCTTACTTATTTACTTTTACTAACAAGTTTCTTAGGACCTTTTCTTGTCCTAGCATTAGTCTTAGTCTTTTGTCCTCTTACAGGAAGACCCATTTTATGCCTTCTTCCACGATAACAGTTGATTTCGCGAAGTCTCTTGATGCTCATTGCAACATCACGACGCAAATCACCTTCTACGTGGTATTTATCTATTTCTTCTCTTATTTTAGCAAGTTCAGCTTCTGTCAAATCTTTAACTCTAGTATCAAAGTCAACACCTGCAGCAGTTAAAATTGCTTGAGATCTAGGTTTTCCAATACCATAAATATAAGTGAGTCCGATTTCAACTCTCTTTTCTCTAGGTAAATCTACACCGGAAATTCTAGCCATAATTACCTCCCTTATCCCTGTCTTTGTTTATGTTTCGGATTTTCGCAAATTACCATTACTTTTCCGTTTCTCTTAATTATTTTGCACTTTTCGCACATCTTTTTTACAGATGGTCTTACTTTCATATAAATGCCTCCTAACCTTAGGATTATTTCTTTCTCCATGTTATTCTTCCTCTTGTAAGATCATAAGGTGAAAGCTCAACTGTCACCTTATCACCAGGAAGAATTCTAATATAATTCATTCTCAATTTACCTGAAATATGAGCAAGTATGATATGTCCGTTTTCAAGTTCAACCTTGAAATGAGTGTTTGGAAGTGCGTCTACAACAACGCCTTCGACTTCAATTACATCTTCTTTAGCCATATTATTAAGGATCCTCCTTTAGCTATAAGGTAATAGTTTCTTCCTAATATAACTGTCATTTAGATCTTTAACTTCAAGATCAATGACGTCTTTATATATATAAAGATGTTTTACCTTTTTTTTCTTTGGTCGATCTAGCTTTCTAAGTTTTCCATCTACGAGACAGAGAAAGTCTTTATCTATAATCTCAGTGATTACAAAAACTTTTCCCTCATCTCTACCTTTTTTGGATCTTACAACTTGTCCCTTTACAAGACTTAATGTATTATCCATGAACTATTCGAGACCATTAACTATATCTTCAAATACTTTGTCAATATCCTTAGCACCATCAATATCTACAAGAAGATTTTGAGCTCTGTAGTAATCTATAAGAGGTGCAGTTTGATCAAAGTAAACTGAAATTCTAGTTTTTACAGTTTCTTCAGTATCGTCATCTCTTTGAATAAGCTTAGTGCCGTCCTTATCACAAATTCCTTCTTCCTTAGGAGGATTGAATTTAACATGATAAGTCATTCCACAAGTTTTACAAACACGTCTTCCAACAGCTCTTTCTATTAAAATTTCAGGGTCAACTGAAATATTAATAACCTTAGTAAGCTTGTCATCATTCTTATCAAGAATAGAGTCAAGACTAACAGCTTGAGCTACAGTTCTTGGAAAACCATCTAGTAGAAATCCTTCTTTAGCATCATCCTTGTTAAGTCTATCCTCAACAAGTTCAATAACAAGTTCATCAGGAACTAAAAGACCCTTATCCATATAAGACTTAGCCTTTTTACCAAGTTCTGTATTGTTCTTAATATTTTCTCTAAAGATATCTCCAGTTGAAATATGTGGAATATTGTATCTTTCAACAATATATTCAGCTTGTGTGCCCTTTCCGGCCCCTGGAGGTCCCAATATAACTAATTTCATAAATGCCTCCTATTTATTCTTTAAGAAACCACGATAATTTCTCATGATTAATTGTTGTTCTAACACTCTGTGAATTTCAAGTACAACACCAACTACGATGATAATTGATGTACCACCATAATTAAATTGCAATCCTGAAATAAGTGTTAATATAGTTGGAAGAACTGCAAGTATAGAAAGTGCAATTGCTCCCGGCATAACTAATCTATTTAAAGTTCTACCTAAATAATCACTTGTTGGCTTACCTGGTCTAATACCACTAATGAAACCACCATTAGCTTGAAGGTTCTTAGAGTACTCAACAGTGTTAAATTGAATTGTAGTGTAGAAGAATGTGAAGAATACAATAAGAATTATTGTAGATATTATATAAATCACAGCTCCAGGTATAAAAACCTCAGCTCCAGGTCCTCCAGCTGGAGTTAACCACTTTTGAATCCAATTTCTAGTTGATTCACTTGTAAACATAGCAATAGTTGCTGGAATAGCAAGTAGTGAGTTAGCGAAGATAATTGGCATAACACCAGTCATCAAAACTTTAATAGGAATATGAGTAGCTTGTCCGCCATACATTTTTCTTCCTACAACTCTCTTTGCATATTGTACAGGGATTCTTCTTTCACCTTCTGTAAGTGTTACTACAAATACAACAATTGCAATGGCAATTATTACAAATAGCACTAAGAATATTGGGCTAGATTTTCCTGCTTTTACAAGAGCAACAGATTGAGCTATATCAAGTGGGAATCTTGAAATGATACCTGCAAAAATTAAAATTGAAATACCATTTCCAATTCCATGTTCAGTTATTTGTTCACCTATCCATACTAGAACAGCAGTACCTGCTACGATTGATAGGATAATTGTTGCATATTCAATAGGACTTGTTGCGTTGATAGCTTGTCTAAATAAACCAAAAGTATATCCAACAGCTTGAACAAGAGCTATAACAATAGAAAGGTATCTAGTATATTTAGCGATAGCCTTTCTACCAGTTTCTCCTTCTTTTGCAAGAGATTCCAAGGAAGGAATTGCAATTGTCAAAAGTTGAAGAATGATTGATGCAGTAACATAAGGATAAATGTTAGCTGCAAAAATTGTAAATCTTCTAAAGTTACCTCCTGCCATTAAATCAAGGAAGGAGAAAATTGATCCGCCTGTTCCACTAAAAATTTGTGAAATAACTTGTGAGTTCATATAAGGAACGGCAATGTGTGATCCAAGTCTATATAGTAGAAGCATGAATAAAGTGAATAGCATCTTCTTACGAAGAGATTCGATTTTCCACGCACTCTTAAAAGTGGATAACATTAAATCACCTCGGCCTTTCCTCCGCAAGCCTCAATTTTTTCTTTAGCAGATTTTGAGAAATGCTGAGCTTTTACAGTAAGTTTTACATTTAATTCACCATCTCCCAAAATTCTAATTCCGTCTTTAGCCTTTCCAGCTTTGATAAATTTGTTTTCTATTAAGAATTCAGGAGTGATTTCAGTTCCTTCTTCAAATACATTAAGATCTGCTACGTTAATAACCGCATATTCTTTCTTGAAGATGTTAGTAAATCCTCTCTTTGGAAGACGTCTAAATAGTGGCATTTGTCCACCTTCAAATCCAGGTCTTACTCCTCCGCCACTTCTAGCATTTTGTCCTTTGTGACCCTTGCCAGAAGTTTTGCCAGTACCGGAACCAATTCCACGACCTACTCTTTTTCTAGCTTTAACTCCGCCGCCTTCGTTAGGTCTTAAGTCATGTAACTTCATTAGGTACACCTCCTTATTCTTCTACTTCGATCATATAATCGACTTGCTTTAACATACCTCTGATTTGAGGTGTATCATTTTTTTCAACAACTTGGTGTAATTTTCTAAGACCAAGTGCTTTAATTGTCTTTCTGTGTTTAGGTACTTTGCCGATAGGACTTTTTACAAGTTTAATTTTTATTGTAGACATGATTTTCCTCCTATCCTAAAATTTCATCCACTGATTTATTTCTAAGTCTTGCAACAGATTCAGCAGTCTTAAGTTGTTTTAAGGCTTCCATAGTTGCATTAACTGTGTTTCTTGGATTATTTGTACCAATGTTTTTTGTACGAATATCACTTATACCTGCAAGTTCACATACGGCACGAACAGCACCACCTGCGATAACTCCTGTACCTTCTCTTGCTGGTTTTAAGAAAACTCTACCTGCACCATAAATTCCAGTTACTTGATGAGGAATAGAAGTGTTTAGTAGGTTTACTTTTATAACATGCTTTCTAGCATCTTGTGTTGCTTTTCTTATAGCTTCAGGAACTTCAAGAGCTTTACCTGTACCTACACCAACGTGACCGTTTCTATCGCCAACTACTACAAGAGCTGAGAATCTGAAATTTCTACCACCCTTAACTACTTTGGCAACTCTATTTATAGATACAACTCTTTCTTCAAGATCAAGTTCTGCCGCATTTATTAATGAACGCTCCATTACTTCCTCCTTCTTAGAATTTTAGTCCGGCTTCTCTAGCTGCGTCAGCAAGTGCTTTGATTTTTCCGTGATATACATAACCACTTCTATCAAATACAACTTCTTCGATGCCTTTTTCTTTTGCCTTATTAGCAATAGATTCGCCAACAGCTTTTGCCGCATCAATATTTCCAGTGTTTTCTAAATTCAATGACTTATCTAGAGTTGATGCACTTAATAAAGTGTTACCAGCTTCATCATCAATAAGTTGAGCATAGATGTGCTTTGATGATCTGAAAACAGAAAGTCTTGGTCTCATAGCAGTACCGGAGATATGATTTCTAAGTCTTTTGTGTCTTTTTATTCTATTTGTATTTTTATCAATCTTTTTTAACACTTAAATTCTCCTCTCTTACTTACCAGTCTTACCAACTTTACGTCTTACATGTTCATCAGTGTATCTAATACCTTTACCTTTATAAGGTTCAGGTTCTCTGAAACTTCTAATGTAAGCAGCATAAGCGCCAACTTGTTGTTTGTCATTACCCTTTACAATAATTGAGTTAGCAGAAGGAACTTCTACTTCAATACCTTCTGGATCTTCAAGATCTAGAGGATGTGAAAATCCTAAGTTAAGAGAAAGAGTTTTTCCCTTCTTAGCAGCTCTGTATCCAGTTCCGATTATTTCAAGAGATTTTGAATAACCTTCTGTAACGCCAATTATCATATTATAGATTAGAGTTCTAGTTAAACCGTGAAGTGCCTTAATTTTTTTAATTTCATTTGGTCTTTCTACAGTGAGAACTCCGTCATTTATTTCTATCTTTAAATCCTTATTAAAAGATTGTGTTAGTTCACCCTTTGGTCCCTTAACAGTAACTGTTTGACCGTCAATTTTAACATCAACGCCCTTTGGGATTTCAATAGGTTTTTTGCCAATTCTTGACATTTTTCACCTCCAAATTACCAAACGTAGCAGATTACCTCTCCGCCAACTTTTTCTTGTCTTGCTTTTTTATCTGTAATTATTCCCTTAGATGTTGAGATAATTGCAATTCCTAGTCCTCCAAGAACTTTAGGAACATCTTCGCACTTAACATAAACTCTAAGTCCCGGTTTAGATATTCTCTTTAAGCCAGAGATAACTTTTTCTCCGTCTTCGGAATATTTAAGATCAACTTTGATCATTCCTTGTTTGTCATCTTCAACAACATCAAATCCTTTTATATAACCCTCATCAAGAAGAATTTGAGCAATTTCTTTTTTGATGTTTGAGCAAGGAATATCAACAGATTTGTGTCTTGCACTATTTGCATTTCTAATTCTTGATAGCATATCTGCAATTGGGTCTGTCATCATATCAGTTTGCCTCCTTTCATCTAAGGCTTTTACCAGCTAGCTTTTCTTACGCCAGGAATTTGTCCCTTGTACGCAAGTTCTCTAAAGCATATTCTACATATTCCATATTTTTGTAAAACAGCATGTGGTCTTCCACAAATTTTACATCTAGTATATTCACGAGAAGAATACTTTTGTTTCCTCTTTTGTTTTGCAATCATTGATTTTTTTGCCACAATGTACCTCCTTAAGCCTTAGCAAAAGGCATTCCCATTTTGTCTAGGAATTCTTTAGCTTCTTCATCAGTATTAGCAGTAGTTACAATAATGATGTCCATTCCTCTAATAGAGTCAACTTTATCATATTCAATTTCAGGGAAGATAAGTTGTTCTTTAAGACCAAGGGCATAGTTTCCTCTACCATCAAAAGCAGTAGGTTTAACACCTCTAAAGTCTCTTACTCTTGGAAGAGCAACATTCATTAATTTATCTAAGAATTCATACATTCTTTGTCCTCTTAGAGTAACCTTAACACCAACATTTTGTCCTGCACGAAGTTTGAAGTTGGCAATTGATTTTCTTGCTTTAGTAACAACAGCCTTTTGACCAGCAATAGTAGTTAGTTCTTCAACTGCTGATTCAAGAGCCTTGTGGTTATCTTTAGCTTCACCAAGACCAATGTTAATAGTGATTTTTTCAAGTTTCGGTACTTCCATAACGTTACTATAATTGAAACGTTCCATTAGGTGGCCCACAACTTCTGTCTTATATTTTTCTTGTAATCTTGAAGTCATTATTCTACCCCCTACTTAATGTTTTTTCCGCTAGATTTTGCATATCTAACTTTTTTTCCGTCTTCAAATTTATAACCAATTCTTGTAGCTTTTCCTGATGCACTATCAAAGTACATTACGTTAGATACGTGAATTGGAGCTTCCATTTTTTCTATTCCACCTGGGTTTTGAGGTCCTCTAGGTTTAATGTGTTTAGTAACAATATTTACCTTTTCAACAACTACTAAATCTTTTTTAGGAATTGTTCTTAGGACTTTACCAGTTTTGCCTTTATCTTTTCCGGCTATAACTTTTACGATGTCATCTTTTTTAATTTTCATATTACACCTCCAAATTATAGTACTTCCGGAGCTAGAGAAATAATCTTCATAAAGTTTCCAGCTCTTAATTCTCTAGTTACAGGTCCAAAAATACGAGTGCCAACAGGGCTTCTATCATCTTTAATTACAACTGCAGCATTGTCATCAAAGCTAATATAAGAGCCATCTTTTCTGCTTATACCTTTATTTGTTCTAACAATAACTGCTTTTACAACAGCGCCTTTTTTGACAACGCCACCGGGTGTTGCATTTTTAACAGCACACACTACGATGTCTCCGATACTAGCTGTTTTTCTATTAGTTCCACCAAGGACTTTAATTACAGATAGTTCTCTTGCACCTGAATTGTCAGCAACACGCAATCTTGTTTCTTGTTGAATCATGTTATTCTCCTTTCAAGTTAAAATTATTGAGCTTTTTCAATAATTTCTACAAGTCTCCATCTTTTATCTTTACTTAGTGGTCTAGTTTCCATAAGTTTTACGCGATCACCAATACCACATTCATTATTTTCATCATGAGCCTTGAATTTAGTAGTCTTCTTAAATCTCTTTTTGTAAACTGGATGAGTCTTTAAAGTTTCAGTTTGAACTACAATAGTCTTATCCATTTTGTCGCTTACTACAATTCCTGTTATAGTTTTTCTTGAATTTCTTTCCATGAGATTAAGCCTCCTTTCCAACTTCAAGTTCACGTTCTCTAATGATCGTTTTTACTCTTGCTATATCTCTTTTAACACTTTTAATACTTGATGGATTGTCAAGTTGACCAGTGGCCAATCTGAATCTCAAATTAAAAAGTTCATTTTTAAGTTCATTAACTTTATTATTTAATTCTTCGCTTGACATCTTGCGAATTTCATTAGCCTTCATTTGAGTCACCATCCTTATCTCTCATAACGAATTTAGTTCTAATAGGGAGTTTCATAGATGCAAGTCTCATTGCTTCTCTTGCAACTTCTTCAGAAACACCGCCCATTTCAAATAAAATTCTTCCTGGCTTAACTACTGCAACCCAATACTCTGGAGCACCTTTACCGGAACCCATACGAGTTTCAGCAGGTTTTTCAGTAACAGGTTTATCTGGGAAAATCTTAATCCAGATATTTCCACCTCTACGAATATATCTTGTCATAGCACGACGTGCTGCTTCTATTTGATTTGAAGTTATCCAACAAGGTTCTAAAGCTTTTATACCATATTCGCCGTATGCAAGCTCATTACCACGCATAGCCTTGCCCTTCATTCTGCCTCTGTGAACCTTACGATATTTTACTCTCTTAGGCATCAACATGACTATTCCTCCCTTCTTTAAGACTCTTTATTTTTATTGTCTCTTCTATTATTTCTAAAATTATTGTTTCTATTGTCGCGTCTCTTGCGATTTTTGTTGTCTCTATTATCTCTGTTATCTCTAGGTCTTCTTCTAGAATCTTCTCTTAATTCAGGAAGAACTTCGCCCTTATAAAGCCAAACTTTAACACCGATTTTACCATAAGTAGTATCAGCTTCAGCAAAACCATAGTCGATATCAGCTCTTAATGTTTGAAGAGGAATAGTTCCTTCAGAATAACCTTCAGTTCTTGCCATATCAGCTCCGCCTAGACGACCTGATACAGAAGTTTTAATACCAAGAGCTCCTTGACGCATTGTTCTTTGAATAGCTTGTTTCATAGCACGTCTAAATGCAACTCTTCTTTCAAGAGATTCAGCAATAGTTTCAGCTACGATTTGTGCATCTAAATCTTGATTTTTAATTTCTTCAACATTTATAACAACAGATTTATCTGTAAGCTTTTCAATTTCAGCTCTAAGTTCTTCAACTCCAGCGCCACCACGACCAATTACCATGCCAGGTTTAGCTGTATATATTGAAACTTTAACTCTGTTAGCAGCTCTTTCAATTTCAATCTTAGAAATTCCTGCTGTGTAAAGTTTTTTCTTAACATATTTTCTAATATTGTTGTCTTCAACTAAAAGATCGGCAAAATTTTTCTTATCTGCATACCATTTTGAATCCCAATCTTTTATTACTCCAACACGAAGTCCATGTGGGTTTACTTTTTGGCCCATTCTCTACCTCCTCACTCTCTTTCTGCTACTACAACGCCAATATGACTTGATCTTTTAAGGATTGGATAAGCCATACCCTTAGCCTTAGGACGAAATCTCTTCATAGTAGGTCCGTCATTAGCGTATGCCTTTTTCACATAAAGATCGTCTCTGTCTAAATTAAGGTTGTTTTCAGCATTAGCTACAGCTGATTTTAGTACCTTATAGAGTTCATGAGCTCCTCTCTTATTAGTAAACTTTAAAATAGAGAGGGCCTCATCAACGCTTTTGCCGCGTATTTCAGCGCAAATATAGTTCACCTTTAGAGGTGATATTCTTACATATTTTGCAATTGCTTGTGCTTGCATAATAACCCTCCTTATTTAACTGTTGTGCTCTTTTCGCTCTTGCCGCCGTGGCCTCTATATGTTCTTGTTGGAACAAATTCACCTAATTTATGTCCTACCATGTCTTCAGTAATATAAACTGGCACATGTTTTCTGCCGTCATGAACAGCAATTGTGTGTGAAACAAATTCAGGGAAAATAGTTGAGCGACGAGACCAAGTTTTAATTACTTTCTTTTCGTTTTTTTCATTAAGCTCGTCAACCTTCTTTAGAAGGTGTTCATCAGCAAATGGTCCTTTTTTTATTGATCTACTCATTATACCCTCCGATTACTTAGTTCTTCTTCTTACTATATACATATCAGATTTTTTAGATTTCTTTCTAGTCTTAAGTCCTAGAGCTTTCTTGCCCCAAGGAGTCATTGGTGAAGGTCTACCAACTGGAGTTCTACCTTCCCCACCACCATGAGGGTGATCAACAGGGTTCATTGCAGATCCTCTAACATGAGGTCTATTTCCAAGATATCTGCTCTTACCTGCCTTACCTAGTGTGATAAGTTCGTGAGAAATATTTCCAACTTGTCCAATAGTAGCCTTACATCTTTGATTGATTAATCTAAATTCTCCTGAAGGAAGTCTAAGTTGAGCATATTTTCCTTCTTTTGCCATAAGTTGAGCTGATGAACCAGCAGATCTTGCAATTTGACCGCCCTTGCCAGGAGTCATTTCAATGTTGTGAACAGTAGTACCAACAGGAATGTCAGCAAGCATTAGTGCGTTACCAACTTTGATATCTGCATCTGAACCTGATTCAATTACATCGCCAACTTTAAGTCCATTTGGTTGAATAATGTATCTTTTTTCACCATCAGCATAAGATAAAAGTGCAATGTAAGCAGTTCTATATGGATCATATTCAATAGCTTGTACTCTTGCAGGAATATTGTCTTTATCTCTTTTTAAATCTATAATTCTATATTTTCTTTTAACTCCGCCGCCTCTGTGTCTACTTGTAATTCTTCCTTGAGAATTTCTACCGGCAGTTTTTTTGATGCTCACTAAAAGAGATTTTTCAGGTGTTGTCTTAGTAATCTCTTCAAATGTAGCAACAGTCATTTTTCTACGGGAAGGAGTTGTAGGTTTAAATCCTCTAATCGCCATTTTAATACCTCCTACTTATCAGATAGAATCAAAAAATTCTATCGGTTCTGAGTCATCAGTAAGTTTTACTATAGCCTTTTTCCATGAAGGACGTCTTCCTTGATGAACTCCTTGTCTTTTTAATTTTCCACGCATATTCATTGTATATACTTTTTCAACCTTAACGCCGAAGATTTCTTCAACAGCTGCTCTGATTTCTGGTTTAGTGACTTCCTTTGGCACTTCAAAAGTGTATTTATTTTCAGCCATCATGTCCATACTTTGTTCAGTAACTAAAGGTCTTTTAATAATGTCAAAATTATTCATCAGTTAAAAACCTCCTCAACAACATCAAGTGCAGCCTTTGAGATAATTAGCTTGTCATATTTTAATAACTCATAAACGTTAATATCAGTAGCTCTTGATGTTTTTACACCAGCGATATTTCTTGCAGCTCTTTGAACGTCTTTTTCGTCGTCATTAACAACTACAAGAGCCTTACCTTCTGCTTTAATATCCTTTAAGATGTTTGCGAAAATCTTTGTCTTTGGTTCTTCCATTGTGAACTTGTCAACAAGAATCATTTCGCCATCTTGGAACTTGCTAGTAAGAACTGACTTAAGAGCAACTCTTCTAGCTTTCTTAGGAGTTGTGTAAGAATAATCTCTAGGTTTCTTAGCGAAAACAACTCCACCGCCTCTCCATTGAGGCGATCTAATAGAACCTTGTCTTGCACGACCTGTTCCCTTTTGTCTCCAAGGTTTTCTTCCGCCTCCACGTACTTCAGCACGAGTCTTAGCAGAGTGAGTACCTTGTCTTTTATTAGCCAAAATATTTTTAACAACTAAATAAACAGCATGAGTGCTTATAGGAGCATCAAATAGCCCTTCATTTAGTTCGACTTCTTCAACAGGATTTCCCTTAATGTCAATCATTTGAATTTTAGGCATTTCTTTACCTCCCTATCTTATTTAGTCATTTTAACAGTGCTTTTAATTTTAACAGTTCCCTTCTTAGGTCCTGGAATAGCACCCTTAACTAAAATTAAATTTTTATCTGTATCTATTCTAACAATTTCAAGGTTTTGAACTGTAACTCTTTCGTTACCCATTTTCCCAGCCATTCTGTGGTTCTTGAATACTTTTCCTGGATAAGAAGCAGCACCCATACCACCTGGCATTCTGTGGAATTTAGAACCGTGAGTTTCTCTACCACGTCCAAAGTTGTGACGTTTGATGATACCAGCAGTTCCTTTACCCTTTGAAGTACCAATTACATCAACATGTTCTGCTACTTCAAAAATATCAACCTTTATTTCATCGCCAAGGTTATAAGATTCAACATCATCAGTTCTAAATTCTGAAAGATGTTTTCTATATCCTACGCCTGCCTTGTCGAAATGTCCCTTCTCAGGTTTGTTTAATTTCTTTTCTTTAACTTCATGTGTTGCAACTTGGATAGCATTGTATCCATCACTTTCAATAGTTTTCTTTTGCACAACAACATTTGGTTCTACTTCAATAACTGAGACAGGAGTGACAGTACCCTCTTCGTCAAAAATTTGGGTCATGCCAATTTTTTTACCTACTAAATATTTCATGTTGCACCTCCTAATATTTACAGCGGACTTCTAATTTAGAAGTCATATAAAGCAAAGTTTTAAAGTTTAATCTCTATATCTACACCAGCTGGTAGATTTAACTTCATAAGTGAATCTACAGTTTTTTGTGTAGGATTAAGAATATCAATTAGTCTTTTGTGAGTTCTTTGCTCAAATTGTTCTCTTGAATCCTTATACTTGTGTACAGCTCTTATAATTGTGATGATTTCCTTTTGTGTTGGAAGAGGAATTGGACCAGAAACTTCTGCACCACTCTTCTTTGCAGCATCAACAATTCTTAGCGCTGAATTATCAAGTAATTCGTGATCATAAGCTTTAAGTTTAATTCTAATTTTTTGTTTGCCTTTGTTAGACATATTTACCTCCTATTCGCTAAAGCCTTACTTGCGAATGGGGTTATCGATAAACGCACCCTGGTGTGTCAACAGGTCCGTCTGAAAAAAATAACCCGCGCCCAAGTCCAGCCTGGACTTCTCTGCCATAATTACCTTGAAACTCCTTTTTTTCAACAAAGTTTCAAGCAACTTATGACTTCATCGCAACATTCTTTTTTAAACGCTCTGGTATTATATAACAAAAAAAGTCAGTTGTAAAGGAAAATTACACATTTTTTTGAATTTTTTTGCAAAATTTTTTATCTTGTAATCTCAAAATCTTTTACCACTAAAAAAATAAATTAGTTTGCAAAAATCTAAGCCTTCTTACATACTTATTAATATTTTTATAAGCTTTATAAAATATAAAAGGTACGGCAACTAAACCATACCTTCTTAAATCTATTTTAATTATTTTGTCATAAGGTAATTGTATGCACCAAGGGCCGCTGTCGCACCTGATCCCTCTGCAATTACAATTTGTTTGAAGGCTGAGTTAGTGCAGTCTCCTGCCCCATAAATGCCTTCAATATTTGTTGCTCCCGCATTATCAACAATAATTTCTCCACGCGGATTTTTTTCGATCTTGTTTATCCATTCTGTCATAGGCACAAGCCCAACTTGAATAAAACATCCATCAGTTTTTTCTTCTATTATCTCTCCAGAAATTCTATCCTTGTAAGAAATCTTTTCTAAAACTTTTTCTCCATATAATCCTTGTGTCTCTGCATTAGTTACAACTTTTACATTTTTAAATTCTTTTAATTTTTCTTGCAAGACTAGGTCTGCTTTCAATTCTGGTAAAAATTCCAAAACTAAAACTTCACTTGCAATACTTGCCATATCAACAGCAGCTTCAATTCCTGAGTTGCCTCCTCCAATTACAGTAACTTTTTTATTTTTAAATAAAGGTCCGTCACAGTGAGTGCAGTATGCTACTCCCTTGTTTCTAAATTCTATTTCTCCAGGTACTCCAATTAATCTCCACTTTGCACCTGTCGCTATTATAATAGTCTTTGCAGAAAGTTCTCCTCTGTCTGTTATAAGTTTTATAGGACTACCTTCAACTATATCTGTGACCAAAATTTTATCCATAACTTCAACATTGTACTTATCCAAATGTTTCTTTACTTCTTCCATAAATTTTGGACCTTCAGTATATGCTAACCCAGTTATATTTTCTATTCCAAGAGTTTCTTTTACTTGTCCGCCAAATTCTTTGGCAACTATAGCTGTCTTTATTCCTTTTCTTGCTCCATAAATTGCCGCCGTTGCTCCTGCTGGACCTCCTCCAACTACCAACATATCATACAGAGCTTTCTTTTCTAATTCTAAATCGACTTTTTCATTAGTTATCTTGTCTAAAATTTCATCAATAGAAATTTTTCCACTATTAAATACTTCTCCGTTTAGATAAGTTGTCGGTACCGCTAGTATTCCAAGTTCATCAACATATTCTCTAAAAACAGCACCATCAATCATACTGTGCTTAATTTTTGGATTTAATACAGACATAATATTGAGCCCTTGTACAACTTCAGGGCAATTATGACAACTAAGACTTATAATAGTTTCAAAGTTCAAGTCTTCTTCAATTGATTTAATTCTATTTTTTGTCTCTTCATCAAGCTTAGGTGCCCTTCCGCCAACTTGTAGCACTGCCAAAATAAAAGATTCAAATTCATGCCCTAAAGGTATTCCAGCAAAAGTTATTCCCTCTGCATCTTCTGAGGAAAGGCTAAAGCTTGGAGTGAATTTTAATTTTTTATTTTCAAGTTTTAATTTGTCTGATAGTTTTAAAAGCTCATCTATAAATTCCTTCAAGCTCTTTGATTCTTCAGAATCATCAAGGCTAATAGAAATTACAACTTCTTTTTCAAGAAGTTGTAAATAATCTTTTACTTGATTTTTTAAATTTGAATCTAACATTAAATTTTACCAACTAAGTCTAACCCTGGAGTTAAAGTTTCTCCTGATTCTTTCCATTTTGCAGGGCATACTTGTCCAGGATTATTTCTTACAAATTGTCCAGCACGAATTTTGTCATAAACTTGACTTGCATCACGGCCTATTCCATCAGCATTTACTTCCACAGTTTGAATAATTCCATCTGGATCTATAACAAAAGTTGCTCTTTGTGCAAGACCAGCCTCTTCATCAAGTACATCAAAATCTCTTGCAATTGACTTATGTGGGTCAGCTAACATTGTGAACTCAAGCTTACTAATAGCTTCAGAGTGGTCATGCCATGCCTTATGAACGAAGTGAGTGTCAGTTGACATAGAGTAAACTTCAGCTCCAAGTTCCATAAGCTTTTTATATTGCTCCTGCATATCCTCTAACTCTGTTGGACATACAAAAGTAAAATCGGCAGGATAAAACATCAACACTGTCCATTTCCCTTCAAAATCTTTATTTGAAATTTCTACAAATTCTTCTCTCTTTGGATTGTATCCATTTGTTTTAAATTCAGGTATTTTCTTTCCTATTTGTGACATATTGTCCTCCTTTAATTTAATATTCCAAGTTTAACAACTTGTTGAAGATTTATACCCCCTGAAATTAGATTTACTTTAAAAATATTCATCAGTTTTTTAAATATATTACTGCCTTTATGGCTTTTATTATTTCAATTTTATAAATAAAAATCCACCGGCGTAGCCGGTGGTTTTGCTTATGC
>UMIY01000870.1_pt1 | contig 45563 bp, 39 predicted proteins | sample 1965921 | NCBI WGS metagenome assembly UMIY01 (sample SAMEA4836134, study PRJEB28245) | human gut metagenome | biome: gut microbiome; material: fecal sample | place: Denmark | collected 2008
TGTAGTTATAGTATACCAGATAAATAACAAAAAAGCAATAGTCAAAGTGACGAAAATTTTCTATAAAAATTGTGCAATTTGCCCGGCGCCCGGGCGACGCCATTGCTTTAAAGTAGTAAAGCAATTAAACAAAAAGAAAAGGCAGTCATTATCTGACCGCCTCCAAAATACCTAAAATATTATTGACATCAAACGCCAAATTTTCACTATTTCTACAAGACCATTCTTTTCTGTTACGTTCTTCATCATCAAAAAGAATCCCATCACCAAACATATATTTAGGAGTACCATATTCGACAATGTGGATTTCGTCAAAGTGAACGCTTCCCAAATGACGAGCAAGCCACTTCTTTTTTGCTTCTGTTACTCTTTCGTTATACTCTTGATTTCCATTTTTAGAAAGCCAAGAAATAATTCCTACTGTATAACCAAGATTTTGAAGTCGGTGAATTTCTTTCCCCAATGTACGCATATCAACGAGCGGGCGTGCTTCTCTATAAGGTTTCGTCTGTCCTTTCTGCAAGCAATCTAACCAGTTTTTTACACCGTAGAAGTTGGCGATTGTTCCGTCCATATCGAAATAAATACCTTTCGTATCTTTATCTTCCTTTCTTCTTTCTGTAATTATTATAACACGATTTTTCTCATTTGTCAAGATTTTTTTCTTTTCTTTTTGAATCTTTCGTATAAAAAACTTTATATTCTTTTGCATATACGTTTTCTATTTCATCATCACATACCCAAGAAATAGAAACAATATTTTGTAACGGATACATAACGCCGTTATCATCTTCAATATATCCATCTGAACGAACATCATACATAATATATTCTGGACCACTACAACTTATTGCACTTTCATCAACATAATTGAAACCAGAATAAGAATGTTCCTTTCCGTCAATCGTAACAAAGTTACAAATAAAATGACGAATAGTAGTAGTTATCAAAACAGAATCAGAATATAATTTTTTAATACGTTCAAACATTTTTCTTACCTCTTTCTTTTGATGTATATATTATAAACCTTTTAGAAGAAAAAATCAATAGTCAAAGTATACAAATCAAACCTAATTTTTTATATGATTTGCCGAATGCCCGGGCGACGCCATCACTTTAAAGTGATAAAGTGGTAAAGCAATAAAGAAGAGAAATGGGGCGACTATTGCCGCCCCTAATCTCATTATTCTGTTACTTCTTCGGAACCGTCTACAATAGCATATGCTTTCTGCTTGCCCTTTTTCGGCACCTTGATTTCCTGAACAGTCAGCGCACCCTCTTCGACCAACTGACGGCAGAGTGCAGATGCTTTCTGAACCGAAATCTCACACGCTTCCATAACCTCGCTTGCAGTGTGGAAACCACCCTTTTCAGTCAGGAACTTTACAATTTCCTCTTTGATGGGTTCGTTCTCTTTCTGCGCCTTGGTAGGCTTTGCGGCTCTTGCGGCATTGCGCTTGTTGAGCTTTTCCAGCTCAGCTTCGGCGTGCTGAATCAGTTCTTCGTTCAGATTCTCCATAGCGGCGATTGCGGTAAAGAATTCACGATTAGTCATAGTATTTTCCTTTCTTGCCTTTCGGCGTTGGCGTTGGTCGCTACCCTTTTTATTTATCAGAGGGGTTCCTGTCCCCTTTGACATCTTTATTATATCACATTCGGTTCAGTTTGTCAAGTCTTTTTTTTAACTTTTTTATTTTTTTTCTGAACCTTGAGGTGTGATTTCCTCTTCTCTATGGTCTTATTATACCATATTCTTTTTGGCTTGTCAAGAGTTTTTTCAAACTTTTTTATTTTTTTCTTTTCGTTTGCTTTCCCTTAACTCTGTATATAGTATAACTCTTTTTGAAAGAAAAGTCAATCGTCAAAGTGACGAAAAATCAATAAGTTTTTTGTGCAAGTTGCTCGGCGCCCGGACAATTTAATACTTTACTAGACTAAAGTCTTTGCCCGGACAATAAGAACGTATGTTCGTCTATACATAAAAGAAAAAAGTGGATTACTCCACTTTTTCCCTCGTAATTTTTATGATGTCGTCACAAATATCGTTATTCGGATTGTAAATAATTGTCGTCAAAACCTTATCGCCTGGTTTAAATTCATTCGGGTCTGTTGCCACGAAATCACCATCTGGTGAAAATGCGCCATATAAGTCTCCTCTTTGTTCGACAACACCATAACAGATTTCAATATCGGGACGAGTTTCAACTTCTTTTTGATTCGTTCCCATATAAAAGAGAAGAATCATAAAACCGAAACAAAGACCCAAGAAAACACACCATGCGGGAAACAAGTAATCCTTTTTCATTTTTCTTTTTCCTTTCTTTTTTATGATTATATTATATCATTTTTTTCTGTTCTTGTCAATATCTTTTTTCAATCTTTTTATATCTCTTACAATTTCTTTAATAGGGGCGAGCAAATCAATTTCATAATTTTTTGTCCAGAAGTGCAGTAAATTTTTCATATATTTATTTCTCCTTTTTCTTTTCTCTTTACTGTATTTATATTATAACATACCTCTTTTATAAAGTCAATACCTTTTTCAAAAATTTTTTTAAGTTAGTAACGACTAACCAACACCCGGACAATCGAACAAATGTTTTTTTGAAGAAAAAGAAAAAGGCGGCGCGCCGCCTCTCTTTAGTATCCAATTCTTGCCAAACCGAAATATCTTCCTTTTTTGAAATATTCTTTGTTGCAAAGATAGAAAAAGTTGTAATCTTCTTCCGTTTTGAAAGTAATAAACTTGCGTTCCCAATTATCGAATACCAACATCTTTTTACCTCTCTTTTTTGTTTTCTTTTCCGTGTCTTTATTATAACATACTTTAAAAAGAAAGTCAATACTTTTTGCAAAAAATTTTCTATAATTTTAGGAAAAGAGCGGGTGATAATTCACCCGCTCCGTTTTTATTAGATATATTCTGGAATTTCTTTATTGAATAAACGTGCATATGCAACCGCAATTCCTGTTTTTTCATCAAACTCATCTTGCGGGGAACAAATCGCGCATGAAGTGTAAACTTTTTGGGAAATCCACGATACCATTGTTAAAATGGTAATATTTCGGATAAATTTTACTGAAAAGGTATAACGAGATTCTTCCATTTCTTTTTTCTCGAAAAGCATTTCATTTACCCAATTTTTCCTCTTTTCCTCATCGGTCAAATATTTTCTGAAAAATACTCCACCGTCATTCGTGTAAGTAACTTCCAACGGGTCACCCTCATGAATATTTAACTTCCGCCGAATTTCTTTCGGAATCACAACGCGGCCCAAATCGTCAATTCTTCTCACAATACCAGTTTTTCTTTCCATAGTTCATCTTTCCTTTCTAATTTTGGGAATTTTTATCCTCTTTGTTTTATTACAAATATATTATAACATAATTTTCTGAAAATGTCAAGATTTCAAATTAACCAAAACGATGAAAAAATTCCAGTCACTATATACATAATTCGGATTAAAGTTGTGAATCTGAACCTCACAAAAACCCAAGAAAACCCAAAGCAAAAACAAACCGCTAAGAATAAAAGGGATATTCTTTAAAAAACTAATCATAAACTTTTTCATTTCCGTTTACCTCTCTTTCAGTATCTATATTATATCATTTTCTTTTAAGAAATACAATAGTAATATTGCACAAATCGACATAGATTTTTATGTACATTTTGACGAATCGCGCCCGGACAATCAAAAGTAAAGATATTTCTTAGAACTATTGTTCTTTTTATTTATTAAATAATAAATCTTTATTCTTTACTATCCTCTTACTATCTTATATCAATAAATAAAGATAAAGAGAAAGAATCCTTTTCTATCGAACGTACTTTCTCTTTTATCTACTCTCTTTTATTTGGTTTATATTGATTCTCATATACTCCATTTTATAAATACTTTATAACTCATAACCAGAGAAAAGAGAAACAACAGAATAACCTTTAATCGGCGCGCCATCTTCATCAAGATACTTTTCAATTTCGCAATAAGTCCCCGTAAAGATTTCTCTATTATTTTCGTCGTAAACTGCATAATTATCAATATTCATTATAATTCCCCTTTTACTTGATATTCATCGTGTTTCTAATGGCTTCTGTTACTCGAAAGATAAAGATTGTAGCTTTAGATTCAAAGCCATATTTACTAATTGCCTTATCTTCCATTCTCTCAATAATAGCTTTCATATCAATACATCTCCTCTTGTTCATCTACAAAGTAGTGGTCTACGTCGCTCCAGTCAATGGCTACTCCGTTCCAGAGCTTTGCGGGCTTCGTGGTATTCAGTTCGTCAGCTTCTTTCTGAGCTTCTTCTTTCGTCTTATAGGTGTAGTATGCTAGATAGGTATCGCCTTTCTTTGTTTCGTAACATATAACCGTCATCATCATTTTAGTGCGCTCCTTTCCACGACCTCAGAGGTCTTAGCCTCTGAGGTTCATCAGTGTTCTTTCGTCTGTGAATGTAGCCTTTGTGTACTTGACCTGATAAGCTACGCCGTTCAGGTTCATGTCGCCACCTTCGGTGAACTTTAGGTTGCTTTTCGTTTCCAGCTCTCCACCGAAAGCCTGTGCGACCAACTCTTCAAACAACTGCCCGCGATTCTTCCGGCAACCCGCTTTCAGGTTCTCAAGATATTCCACTGTGCAGATAGCCTTGACTTCTTCAGCTTGTGCGCATACCATAACCCATTGCTTACCATTGGGCCGATACTTCAAGCTATAAGTTCCGCCGTTCTTACTGCTTGCCTTGTCAACGTAGGTCAAGAACGGAAGCAGACCGCGCGCGTCCATTACACGAGCAGCGTATACCATGCCATTGCAAGCATATCCGAACACATAAGAATGCGTGTACGCCTTTTTATTATATTCATTCACCAAATACGCCTTGATTGTTTCTTTCTCTGTCATTGTCTTGTACTCCTTTCCTTTTCTGTAACTATAGTATACCATAGACCCGGAAAGAAGTCAATACCTTTTTTCAATTTTTATAATAAAATAATGCACAAAGAAAAGGAAACTTTTTTGTCTATTTTGCTACTTGAAGGAACGACAAAAAGAAACAAAAAACTTTAGCGATTTACCGCTTTAGTTCTTCATCACTTTACCCTGTTAAAGGGGTACACTTTAATGCTTTAAAGTGCTACCGGGGTAGTGTTTTAGGAGTTTAGCACTTTAGCACGCTAAAACGTCTGGGGCCTGGAAACATTTCCCCACGAACTCGAAAAATCATTTTTTAATTAAAAACCCAAAAACTGTTTCTAATAAAACCTAAAATCCCGCCGTAAGATATTGAAAGAAAACTATAATAACTGCAATAATTAAAATTACTCCCCCAAAATAACTTAAGGCCTTCCCTAATTTTGTATCACTAAACCATAATAAAGCCGCCAATATAATTATTGCTAAAAATCCCATTTTTCTTCTTCTCCTTTCTAAATATATTATACTAAAAATTTTAAAATATTTCAAATCTTTCTTAGAATTTGACGCACTGACAGTAGATATGGTATAATATAGATGTGAGAAAGAAAAAGGAGTAAACCAATAATGAATAGATTAAATCTTGATTTTTCTCTTCAAAGTAATGAAGAAAGAATTAATTTTTTAAGGGAATATTTGGCGCAAGAAATCTTCGTTAAGAAGCCTTTAACGGAAGAAGAACTTGAAACGTGTGCCAACTATGTTCTTTGGGGAAAAGACCCAGACGGAAAAAACCCCGTACAAAAAAAGGAAATCCAAATTAAAACAAGAAGCGGAATTTGGGATAAAAAAGAAGAAGAGTCCCTTGATGCCTTACTAGAAACGCCAACCTTTAACGAATCCCTCATTGTTCGTCCTAGTGAAGCTCGTCCTAAAATTACAAGAGAAGTTTTTTCCCGAAAAGAAGCTCTCACAAAAGCACCACCCCACATTAAAGAAGTTTTTATTGACCTTTTTAAGGAAATAGATAAAATTGACCTTATACTTAATTACTATGACCTTGCACACGGAAAAAGAAAAAATCCCCCTCGCCCAGAGCTTCTTCAAGCCTTCTCAGAAGAAGAACAACAAAAATTTAAAGAACGCGCGCAAAAACTTAATCAATATAAATATCTTAAAATGCGCCACCTCTTAGTAGAATTACGCAGACAACAATTTACTCTTAAAGATTCATACTCGAATTTAATTCAAAGAGATACAATTCGCCCGATTGAACCGCCGCCATCTTTCTTAACTTTTGATTCTGATGCGACAGTTCTACCACTTGGATTATATAGTGACCAAGAAGTAGCTTCAAAAATTTTCTTCTCTGAAGAAAATCTTATTCCTAGTTCTTTCTCTGAAAGTGACCTTAAAAAAATTTCCAAATTCTACTGGGATAAACAAAAAGAACAAAGAACTCCATTTTTCTTTGATTTTAGAGAAGTTGAACACGTTTACAATCTTTTTCTTTTATTTTTTGAATTAGAAGATTCTAGCTTAGAAGGTCCTCTTGATTCGACTACAAAATATCTTCTTCGTACTTTAGAGTATTATATTGAAATGGCGCAACTATCTGAAGTACAACAAAAAATCCTTGACCTTAAAATGAAGAAGGTTAAAAATCAAGATATAGCAGATATGGTAAATAAAGAATTTGGGAAATCATATACTGCAAACTATATATCGACTATCTTTCGTCAAAAAATAATTAAACAGATTAACGAGGCGGCGGCTTATCACGAACAAATCATTCAAAACCTTTTCTTTTCAGAAGAATTTAAAAAATGCTCTACTTGCGGCCGCACCTTACTTAAAAGTCCTCGTAATTTTGTAAGGAAGTCGCGCTCAAAAGATGGGTATGCGAACAAGTGTAAATGTTGTGATAAGAAAGATAGACAAAATAAAAAGAATCAGGAGGAGAAGAAAAACGTATGAGTGTTAATATTGATGAAAGTAAGGTTTCTCCAAAAACCTTCCTTTCTTTTATAGAAGAAGTTTCAAAACTTTCGGAAGTCGAGTTTGTTGGGCTATCAAAAATCCTTTGTATTCCAATCTTAGATAAAGATGAAAATGAAAGACCTTTTGAAGAAATTTTATCTGATATGATGGATAAATTTTTAATGGTAAAAAGAGGAAAAAGAAAAGAAATTTTAAAGATGATTAAAGACGTAAATCGCGCCAAGTCATTAGATTAAGAGGTGTAAGTATGAAGCCAAATATTCCAAAACAAAGAAAGCCTTTTATTTTAAAGACTTGTAGTAGATGTAATGGGAGTTTTGGCCCAGACGCTTTTTCAGAAACAAAATCTTTCTTTTATAAAGATGGATATTTACCGATATGTAATTCATGTATAGAGGAATATCTAGTTGAAAATAATTTTGATTGGGAAGCTGTAGATAAAGTTTGTCAATATGCAGATATTCCTTTTGTGCCATCTGAATTTGAAAGATTACATGAAATGAATGGAGATAAAGTTTTTCCAGTTTATGCTAAAGTATTTCTTTCGTCAGATTATAACGGTCTTGACTGGGGAGTATATTTTAGAAGATTTAAGGAATTAAAAGAAGCTGGGCTTATAGATGATGAACTTCCGGTTATTAAAGAGAAGAAACTTTCTCAATTAAAGGAAAAATGGGGAGCGAATTACGATGAAGAAGAACTACATTACCTTGAAGGATTATATGATGGTATGCTTCAGACTCAAAACGTAAATGGCGCGCTTCAAGACGACCAAGCGAAAAAACTATGTAAGATTTCTTTAGAGATAGATTCAAGAATTAGAGAAGGAAGCGATTTTGATAAGATTCTTTCTTCCTATGATAAACTTGTAAAAGTAGCAGAATTCACTCCAAAGAATGTAAAAAATGCAACTGATTTTGACTCAGTTGGAGAGGTATTTAGATGGCTTGAAAAGCGTGGCTGGATTAATAAGTTCTATGATGGAGTTACTCAAGATGTCGTTGATGAAACAATGAAGAATATTATGAACTTTAATCAACGTTTATATGTTAATGAATCTGGAATTACAGAAGAGATTGAAAGAAGATTATCCGCTCTTAAAAACGCCCAAGAGCTTGAGAACTATTATAATACAGATAAAGAATATGACCTAGATGAATATGACAATGCTGGTTATGATGAATTAATGAAAGACGAAGACTTTCAGGTGGAGCTAGACGATGAGCAGTCTTAAACTTATAGTTAATCAAGATTTAACAAGACTAGGGGCGTCAATCCAAAAACATGAAAAAGAAGGCATTGAAATTGAAAAAGGTGCAATACTTACTGAAGAGTATTTAATTCGACATGAGGATTTATTTAGAAAGTATTGTGAATTTTTCTCGGCTTATCCAGATTTATTTATTGATTTAATTACTCCATCAGATTCAAACTTTAGTTTATTCTTCTATCAGAGAATTTTCTTGCGCGCGTGCCTACGCTATCGTTATCACTATTGTACCGCTTGTTTAACAAAAGGAACTCCTGTTCTTACTGAATATGGAATGATGCCAATAGAGCAAATTTCTGGAGACATTAGAGTATGGACAAAAGATGGATGGCAATATCCTTTAAATCTTAATATTAGAGAATGGAATGGGGATTTTGTTTCAATCGAAGGAGAAAATTGTTTTGAACAAAAAATAACAACTACAAATGACCATAAATTTTTAGCCGTCCATAGAGATAAAAATACAACCAGAGCAGGAACTTTTTGGAAAGAAGGATTAGAATTTTTTAATATTACAAACTATGAACAAAGAAAAGAATTTTATAGAAAAAATTTGAGAAAATTAGAAAAAGCTGAATGGGTTAGAGCCGACCAGTTAACAGAAAATGATTTTCTATTAAGTCCTATAGATACTGAAGTTAGGAATTTAAAAGAAATAAAAGCACCAACTCCAACCTATCAAATGAAAAATTTGATAAAAGATAAAATTCTTATTGACAATAATTTTTGTGAATGGATGGGCATTTGGTTAGCAGAAGGTTCCTGGAATAGAAATCAAATTAGCTTTACAATTTCAATAAAAGAAGAAAATTTAAAGAAAAGAATTTTATTTCTTGCAAAAGAAGTTTTTGGACTAGATGGTTCTGTCATAGAAAGAGATAATAATAGCCAAGCAATTTATTTTAATAGTGCTCACCTAAGATTATTTTTTGAAAAAATTTTTAATTGTAAATACAATGAAATAAATCAATGGAACAAATGGATTCCTACTTGTTTATTACATATAGACCCAAAAATACAATTACAAATTGTAAAAGGGTGGCTTAGTGGTGATGGATATTATAGAAAAAATAGAAATTGTTATAGATATAAAGGAACTACAGTTTCTAATGTTTTAGTAGAAGGAATGAAACATATTTTATATCGAAATTTTGTAAATCCATCTATTACAATAGAAGATAGAGAAGGGAAAGCAAAGGTATATAATCTAAATTTCAATGGACTTTTAGCAAAAGAATTTAAAGAGGCTATAGATGAAAATCGAATAGTATTAATTAAAGAGAATATGCGACTTGGAGAATATTATCCTTATTTAATTGACAATAAATTATATATGATTAATAAGGTTAGAAAAATTAGTTTCTCAAGAAGAAATGATAGTCTTGTATATTGTCTAGAAATGCCCAATGAATCTTTTAATGTTAACGGCGTTGAGGGACACAATTGTCGTGCGTTCTCTAAAACTTTCATATCCATTCTTGCTCTTTATTTAGAATGTATGTTCATGCCGGGAACAAAACGATTTATCTGCGCGCCAGGTAAAAATCAGTCTGCGAAGATTGCTAAAGATAAGATTTATGAAATTTGGGATAAATTACCACTACTTAAAAAGGAGATTATTGGTGACGGTAATTTTGGTAAAGATTATGTAACTTTAATGTTTAGAAATGGTTCGATTTTCGACGTTGTTGGCGCGCTTGACACAGAGCGTGGCGGAAGAAGGCATGGTGGATTAATTGACGAGATTCGCGACCATGACGGCGAGATTTTAAATGCTGTTGTTCTTCCTTTAATGAATGTTTCTCGTCGTACTCCAAGGGGAGAAGTAAATATTAACGAGCCAAATCAGCAACAATTATATATGACCTCAGCGGGAGTAAAATCTTCTTATGCTTACGAAAGACTTATTGACCTCTTTGAAATGAGTATTATTAATCCTAAGCAGGCTTTTGTTTGGGGTTGTGACTATAGAATACCAGTTCTCCATGGATTGCTTGATAAACAGTATATTAATGAGTTAAAGATGTCTCCATCATATAATGAAGAAACTTTTGCAAGAGAATATCTTTCTGTATGGTCTGGAGGCTCAGAAGAATCTTGGTTTAATTTTGATAAGTTACAGAAGTATAGAAAGATAAAGAATCCCGAAACGCACGCAATTATTAGACCAGGAACTAACAGTTTTTACTTATTATCAGTAGACGTAGGACGCATAAGCGACCAAACTGTATGCTGTGTTTTTCGAGTAAATGTATTAAATGGAAAATATTATGCCACATTAGTGAATCTTTTTGTTTTAGGTCGTCAAGCAGAAACAAAAACCTTTTATCAACAAGCTGTTGATTTAAAGAAAATTATCCAAGACTTTAATCCAAAGGAAGTAGTAATTGATACTAATGGATTGGGTGTAGGATTAGGAGACGAAATGATTCGTACTCAGTACGATGAACTTGGAAATCTTCTCCCTGCTTATGGTTTTATAAATGACGATAATTATAAAAAAGTTCAGCCTAAAGATGCAATTTGTATTTTATATGGAATAAAAGCTAATGGTCCATTAAACTCAAAAATTCACGGAAATGCCTATTCAAGACTATCAAGTGGAATGGTTAGATTCTTAATAAAAGAACAGGAAGCAAAGAGTGCGCTAATGTCTACAAAAGTTGGTCAAAAAATGTCCACGATTCAAAGAGTAAAAAGAATCATGCCGCATGAAATGACAACTAAGCTATTTGAAGAAATGGCTAATCTTCGTTTAAAAAGAACCGGCGCCACATTAGATATAGTTTTGGAGCAGATTAATAGTAGATTCCCCAAAGATAAATATTCTGCTTTTGCTTATGGACTTTGGAGAATAAAAGAACTAGAAGAAGCTAACTATAAGAAGCATCGTCGGCGCGCGGGAACAAATCGAAGATTAGTATTCTTCACGGGAGGATAATAGAATGGAACAAATAAAACCAACAGGTAGATTCGATTTAGACTCCTATAAACGGGCAAAAGACAACATGATAGCAACTAACGATGCCGCTTATGCTGGAGAATGGTCATCAGCTAGAAGAAGAGTTACTAGATTAAAAGACTATACACCAGAAGAAATAGAAAGAATTATTGATTCAGGTTCTTTAGCTGAACAACAAAGACTATCGCGTAATTACTTTTATAAAGACGGTTTTTATAAAAGGATTCTTGTTTATTATGCTACTCTTTTGAAATATACTGGTATGCTGATTCCTAGTCCCAGCTACGGTAAAAAACTCTCCACAGAACATATTCAAAAGAGATATTATAATGCAGTTGATTTTATTGAGCGAATGTCCTTACCGTCTTTCTTAACAAATTGCGCGCTCCGCGCGATGATTGATGGTAGTTACTATGGAATTATACAAAAGTTAGATAAAAAAACTTTTGCTGTTTTAGATTTGCCAAGCGGATATTGTTGTTCCCGTTTTAAGGATACCGAAGGAAACGATATAATCGAATTTGATGTAACTTATTTTAATACAATAGTTGATGAAGATTCAAGAGAAATGGCTCTTAAAGTCTATCCTAGCGTAATTTCTAATGCTTACAGAAAATATATGAAAGGAAAGAAAACAAGTCGATGGGTTTTTATTCCTAGTGATATTGGAATTTGTTTTCCTATGCTAGATGGTAGACCAATTTTTTTAAATGTTATTCCAGCAACAATTAATTATGATGAAGCAGTTGAAACCGAAAAAGAACGAGATTTGGAAGAAATTAAAAAGATTATCGTTCAAAAGATTCCTCATAATACAACCACAGGAGATTTATTATTTGAACCAGAAGAAGCCGAAGAAATTCATAGCGGTACAGTGGGAATGTTACGAGGAAATAAGAATGTAAGTGTATTGACTACTTATGCAGATGTTGAAGCAATTCAATCTAAAACTACTTCTGATACAGTTTCCAACAATCTTGAAAAGATGGTTAATAACATTTATTATGAATCTGGTACAAGCGGCCAGTTATTTGCGTCTAATAGTAATTTAGCCCTTGAAACTTCAATTAAGAACGATATGGCTATGATGATGATATTGGCAAATAAGTTTTCTACTTTTGTTACGAATATTGTCAATCAGCTATATTCTAATTCAAATATAACTTTTAAGTATACTATTTTACCTATTACTTATTATAACGATGATAAGTATATGGAGTCTACTTTCAAATTAGCAAATACGGGATACAGCTTTTTGCTTCCTGCTCTTGCTATGGGACTTTCGCAGAAAGACTTAGGAAATGTAAAAGATTTAGAGAATGATGTTCTAAAACTATCTGATAAACTAAAACCTTTATCTTCTTCCTATACGCAAAGTTCATCAGATAACAAAGTAGGCGCGCCGGAGAAATCTCCAGAAGAGAAAGCTCCAAAAACAATACAGAATGAAGAATCTTTAGATAGACAAGGAGGCTCTGATAATGCCGGATAATATTATAAAAGAGTTTCCTATTACTGTTTATGGAAATTTAGAAAAATATAATGATGTTATTTCAAAAGCAAGATGCCGAATTTTCTATAAGAAAGATAACAGAAATGGTACTTATATAACAGATGAGTTCGCGGAGAAACTAATCTCCACAATTCCATATACTCCCGTTAAAGGCATCTATGATAATTTTAATGAGGATTATACTGACCATGGAAAAGAACGCTATCTTGGAAGAATTTATGGAATAGTTCCTGAAAATCCTAATTTTGCTTGGGAAGAACATGAAGATGAAGATGGTAAAGTTAGAGAATACGCCTGTGTGGATGTTCTTCTATTTACAGCTCTTTATGAAGAAGCTGGTAATATAGTAGGAAAAGCACAGTCTATGGAACTATATGAGCCTTCGATTAAAGGTAATTGGAAAATAGTTGAAGGCAAAAAAGTATTTGTTTTTGAGGATGCTTGCTTCTTAGGCTTACAAGTATTAGGAACTGAAGTAGAACCTTGCTTTGAGGGCGCGGCTTTCTTTAGTTTATACACATCCTTAAAAGATATGGTAGAAAAAATTGAACAATATACTCTAAATTTTCAGAAAAAAACAGAAGGAGGAAAAGAAGAAATGCCTAGCATTAACTTTAAACTTTCTGATAATCAAAAACATGATGCTTTATGGACTCTTCTAAATCCTAACTTTAACGAAGAGGGCGGTTGGGAAGTAGTTTATGCGATTTGCGATATTTATGATGATTACGCAGTTACATATAACTACGAGAATGGTTCTTATGAGCGAGTTTATTATAAGAAAGATGATAACTCAGATTCTCTCGAATTAGGAGAAAGAAAGAAATGTTATATTGTTGATGTAACAGAAGAAGAGAAAAATGCCCTGGCTACAATTCAAGCTCTAAATGGCGGAAATTATGTCAAGGCTGACGAGACTTTCTCTAAGGTTGAAGACCTTGAAGGAAAAATTTCTGATTTTGAGCAGAAAATTGAAGAGAAAGATACCGCAATTTCCACTTTAACCACAGAGAGAGATGATGCTCAACATAATTACGAAAATGCTGAGAACACCATCACTGCATTAAATAGTGAATTAGAAACATTGAAGTCTTATAAACTTCAAATCGAAACAAAGGAAAAAGAAGAAGTTCTTTCTAAATATTCTGAACAGTTAAATGATGAAATCTTAACCTCTTATAGAGAAAAGATTGCTGATTACACTGCTTCTGATTTAGACAAAGACTTGGCTTATGAACTTGTTAAATCTAATCCAGCTATTTTTACAAAAAATCCACAGCCTCAATACATCCCAAAAGATGAACCAAAGGGTGGAATTGAAGAAATTTTAGCGAAATATAGAAAATAAATGGAGGAATAGAAATGGCTCTAAAGAGACTTGTAATTGACGGTTTCGGTCAATTAGAACTAAATAATGTAGCCTTCCGTAGAGACGGACGCATTGAAGCCCAGTGCGCGCTAGATAGCACTGACTTTGCTAGCGTTCCTGCTGAAAATGGTATGCTACTTGCTGTTGATAATGTAAATAGAGTTGTTAAATTTGCTGACGATGCCAGCTTACCTATTGCTTTAAATTATACAACAGAGCATATGTATGATGAAAGAACTCCTGGTTTAAAGAACTTTAGACTAGAACCAGGCACTTTCCTACCTCGTCTTGGTTATCTTTCTGTAGGAGATAAATTTACTACTAACTGTGTAAGTTATGACTCTGCGAAAGATTCTACTTGGACAAGTGATGCTGAATTTAAGAAAGCACTCGCAAAAGACAAACTAGCTACTACTCCAGTTTACGGTGGAATTTCTGCAGACGGTTCTATTGCTGTTTCTGCTACTAAACCTTCTGCTGGACCGGTTCTATTAGTTGTAGCTGCTACCACAATGCCTGATGGACAGTTTGGTATTAAGTTCCAGGCACTAACAGTTTAATTAAGAGGAGGTTTATATAATGGCAACTTTAAGCGAAATTAAAGAACTGGCTCTTCATGCTGCTAGAGGTACTGCCCCAGCTACCTTCTCTTCTGAAAATGTAAATGCGGCTCTATCTGATGCTTTAAAAGATTTAGCCAGTACATATAATCAGTTCATGAAGAACAGATATGATATTTATGAAATTTTTATTGAGACTGCCGATGAAATTGTTCCTAATAAAGTTATTGATGCTGTAGGAATTTTTGCTGATGTTCAGGTAGTCGGACAAGGACAAAAAGCTGTATTTAAGAGAAGAATTGGTAAAAATCGCGCTAAGAAATTCTTAACTCAAGTTGGACTTTCTGGTGTGTATGAGACATTCCGTCTTGATACTGAAACATTCTCTGTTCCTGCCTATGCAGTAGGTGGAGCTGTAACCATCGACTACGAGCGTATGCTAGATGGTGCAGAAGATATGGCTGAAGTTATGCAGATTTTAACTGACGGTCTAACCGATTCTGTATTCTTAGAGGTTCAAAAAGCTCTTCGTGCAGCAATCAATGCAACAGGTCGTCCTTCTGTAAATAAATATACTGGTTCTAGCTTTAATGGCGAGGAAATGTTAAAGTTAGTTAATGTGGTAAGAGCTTATGGTACGGGCGCAGTTATCTTTGCTCCACCTGAGTTCATTGCTGAAATGGGTGCAGACGCAATCGTTCCAGTAGGAAGCAATTATCAAGGCGTTTATCATCCACAGGATATTGATATGATTCATAACCAGGGCTATATCAATATTTTCCGTGGTACTCCTATTGTTATGATTCCTCAGTCATTTATTGATGAAAATAATGAAAAAACTTGGATTGACCCACAGCTTGCTTATATTCTACCTACTGGTGGAGAAAAAGTTGTTAAGGTTGTTCTTGAAGGACAAACTCAAATTAACGACTTCAAAAATAGAGACAACTCTATGGAAATTCATGTATATAGAAAGATGGGTGCTGCAATTCTAACTCATTACAACTGGGCTATCTATCAGAATACAGGAATTGACCAAACTTACGAATCCCCCTATGGTATATAATTTATGAAAGAAGAAGGGAGGGAGGGACTTCCCTCTCTCCCAAATTTTTTTGAGTAAAAGGAGAATTAATTATGGAAAACAGAAAAGTTACAATCGAAAGTTTAAGTACAGGTAGAGTAGGAATTGATATTCCTGAACTACATCTACGACGTCGTTGGGAGAAAAAAGGTGCAAAAACTACTATTGACTTAGATACCCTAAAGGAAGCTATTTATTATAAAGGAGTATCTAATCTATTTACTGATGGCTTCTTAAAGATTGATGATATGGATGTAAAGATTGAATTAGGACTTGAGCCAGAGGGCGCAACTGAGCCGGAAAATATTATTATCCTTAATGATGCTCAAAGACAGAGACTTTTAACGGTTGCTCCAATTAGAGACTTGAAAGAAATGTTAGGTAAGATTTCTTATGAACAGGCACAGGAGCTTACTGAATATGCTATTGACCATGAAATTACAGATATTAATAGATGCGAGGTTCTTAAAACTGCTACTGGCGTTGATGTTATTAAAGCAGTCCTATTGAGAAGACAAGCCAAGGAGGATTAAAAATGACTCCTTTACAAAATGTTTATGATGCTTTCTTTGCTAAAATGCTAGAAGATGAGTGGGCCAACTGGACAGAGGACGAGTTGGCACAAGACTTATTAGAAATCTTAAAGGGCGCGATTCCGTGGTTTAAATTTCCTAGAGTTGACCTGACCATAGAAGGAGATTCTTTTGTAGGAGATTTAAACAATCAAGAAATTCAAATCTTAGCGACATATATGAAATGTGAATGGTTAAATAGAACAATTCTTACTTGGGAAAATGTAAAGCCTCTATATGAAGAAAGAGATTTCTCTCAAGCGAATCTCATAGATAAATTTATTAAATTACTTGAGCAAGAAAAGAGAAATGCTCTTAATTTAGAAAGAATTTATTATAGAGTAGTAAAAGGAAAACCATTTAATTATAGTAAATTGGCAGGTGATGTAAAATGAATTATGCACCTGGCATGAAAGAGGCTTATGATAATAAATTAAAAAATAAATTATTTGGTTTATTATGTGAATTTGAAAAAGGAAGAGAGTGGGAAAAATTTCTCGATTCAATTCTAATTGAATTACAGGGATTTGACGAAGAAGAAAAAACTATTAACTATTACATTTTATATCATAAGTTATCCTCTCTAAGATATTTAAGATATGAATATTTTAGAACTACTATTTTTGATTGTATGGGATTAATAGGTAGAGACTAATGGGATATTATGATGAAATTTATTTAAAACGATTAAATCGCTATGGTTTGGATTATCAGTCACGAGTTAGGAATCAGCGAGAAAAGCTCTTTGAAAATTATCTTTCCAAAACTATTTACAGGGTGGATTTCAAGTTTAATGATGAAGATATTGCAGGAAGTTTAGAAAGATATAAACAAGACGATACGCAAACTCTTCAGTATTTATTAACAAAATTAGATGTAATTATTCCATCCGGTACAATTATTGAAATTACAAATGATAATGGTTTAACTAACCGATGGATGATTTATTGGTTAGAAGAAATAAAAGCTAGTGGATATAATCGCTATGTTGTATTAAAAATGACACACTTCTTAAAATGGACAGATAGAAGTGGTAATTTACAGCAAACTTGGGCATATATGTATGGCCAAGAAGATAACATGCTAAAAGATGAAATTCGTTCTCGTTCTCGTATGGATGTCCTCTATACCGAAAATCTAAAAATGAGTTTCTTTGTTATTCCTACTAATGAATTTATGAGAAAAGATGATTATTTGGAGATAGGCGAAGGTGCGCTTAAAGAAGCATATCGAGTAACAGGTTATGATATTCAATCTACCCCAGGTGTTGAATATGTAACAGTTGACCCTGTTTATGAAAGAGATAAATCTCCAATTCCTGAACAGCAACCCGGCGATAATCCAGATGATTTCTTCTGGTTTAATGGTGGTGCTGAATAATGAAAAATAAAATAAGAAACTGTAAAGATATTGGGGTTAATCTGCAAAGAATAATGAAAAGATTAATGCAAAACGATAATTTAGTCAAACTATTATATTACACAGATAAAGACCCCTTATCGAATGAAAATTTAACCGAAGAACAAAAAGAATCGGAGATTTTTGAGAAACTTATTAAAATAGTTCCAAGAATCGGGCCAAAGGAAACGGCAAGTTCCATTATTGCTTTAAGAGTTGTAACTGGAAAGAAAAATCAAGATAACTCAGAATTTAAAGATGTTCTTATTTCGGTGGAAATTTTTGTTCCATTAACTCAATGGATAATAAAAGGAACTAATCTAAGACCTTTTGCAATATTAGGAGAAATCGAAGAATCTTTAGATGGAAAAATGATAGAAGGATTAGGAAAGATGTCTGGCGGAGATTTTGAACTCAATTTCTTAACAGAGGAAATTTCTAGTTATAAACAGGAGTTTATTATTACAAGTTATGATTAACGAAAAATTTTTTCTAAATCTTCCAAAAGATTTTAATGGAAAGGTTAAAATTTACCCGCCAACCGTAAAACAAGTTGTAGAAAATGAACATTTTTCTCAATATCGTTATCTATTAACAATTACACAAGAAGAATTAGAGGACGAATTTTTAAATAAAACAAATGAAAATGGAGAACCGCTTACCGTACCAACTCCTTTAGAATTTTTATTAGCAACAAGCTATCACAATAAAGAGATAGAACAGGTTGCTAAAGATGCTTTCTATTTTTTTATTAAAGAGCCAATTACCTTTTTATATGATAGAAAAGAAATTTTAATTGGTGATTTAGAAGAAATTGTCAAAAACGCTTCTTCCTTAGAAGATTTAAAAAAAATGATAATGATAACAGAAGAAGAATATTTTGATTTTCAAAATGCTATAAGAGAAGCATTAGGAGAAAAGAAAGTGGAACCTCCAGACCCCGACGAAGACCCTAGAGTTAAAAGAATTAAAGCGAAAGCTAGATATAGAGATAAAGTTAAAGCAAAAAAAGGTATGGGAATAACTTTTGGAACTTTACTTGTTTCAATTTGTTGTATGGGTATAGGTATTAACCCACTTAATGTTGGAGAGTTGAGTTACGCTTCAGTAGATTCGCTTATAAAAACATATCAAGAAAAAGAAAAATATGAAACTGATATTCGAGCGTTAATTGCTGGCGCGGACTCGAAAAAAATTAAACCGAAATATTGGATTAGAAATTTAGATGAATAATAGGAGGCTATTTAACAATGGCAAATATTCTTGACAGATATGGTATCAAAGAAGTTGCTGACGTTACTTTCTATGATGTGAATGATGACGGTAGCCGTGGTGCTCCCGTTCTTTACCTAGATACACTGAAAGTTTCTACTATTGAGCAGACAGCCGAAGAAGCAGAAGCTCGCGGTGGTAAAGGTAATCCACCTCTAATTATCTGGGACTATGGAAAGGAAATTACAGTAACACTAGAGGATGCTCTATTCTCCGTTAAATCTATGGCTATCATGTTTGGTGATGGTACAGCTGACGATTTAACTACTATTACTAAAACTCAAACCTTCAAGGGAACTACTGCTCCTACTCAGTATACTATTCCTGGTGGAAAGACAGTAAGCATTACATCTTCTACTATTTACGATGCTACTGGTTCTGTTGTTGCCTCTAATTCTTTACAGGCAGATACAACTTACTTCCAGACATTTGACTTAACTGTTACTGGTAGTTCTATTGAAATTTCCGCTCAGACATTCCCAGGAACATATTATGTAACTGGCGACACTTATGCTCGTTCAGAAACTACTGGTAAAGATGAATTCTTCCAGTTTATTATTCCTAAAGCAAAAGTTCAGTCTGAAAATACAATTACACTAGAGGCTGAAGGAGACCCATCTGTATTTAACATGAACTTACGTGTTATGCGTCCTGCTGACGGCGTAATGATGAAGTTAGTGAAATACGACTTGGGGGAATAATAGCAGTTACAGGGGTTAAATTAAGTGAGTCCTCTATTAGTTTAACAACAGGCTCTAGTGGAAATACAAAACAGCTTACAGCGATATTAGAACCTGAAGGCGCGACGGGAGTGGTTACTTGGAAGAGTAATCACCCCGAATTTGCGACTGTTACTAATGGACTTGTAACTGCAGTTAGCGCGGGGACCGCGACAATTACAGCTTCTTGTGCTGGTAAATCTGCTACCTGTCAGGTAAATGTTACTACTCCGAATGTTCCAGTTGAGAGTGTTTCTTTAAATAAAGAGTCCACTACTTTAACAATAGAAGGAACTGAAACTTTAAGTGCTGAGGTTCAGCCACCAAATGCTACTAATAAGCAAGTTACTTGGGAATCTTCAGATTCTGAAAAAGTAACCGTAGTTGATGGTTTAATTACAGGAAAAGCTGTAACTATTGCACCGGTAACTATAACTGTTAAAACTGTAGATGGAGAAAAAACTGATACTTGCACTGTAGAAGTTACTGGATAAATTAAGGCGGAGTTTTTACTCCGCCTTTCTTAGTATAGGAGGATAATATGGACAATCAATTTGGAATGAAAGAACTGTATGAAGTTGTACTTAAAGCCACTTATCCTATGAAGATTAATAATAGAACCATTGAAACTGGTGAAATAATTACAGCGTTTGATAAAATTCAATTAGCAAATTTTAACGAGATAAAAAGTAGAGTGCAGGCTTCAGGTGGTTTTGATAATCGCGCGCTAGTTACGTGGGAAAGCACAAAAGAAATAGACATAAATTTTACACAGGGAATTTTTTCTAAGGCTCAGTTTGGATTATTAAGTAATTCTCATTTATTAGAATATAAAGAAGATGTTGATAGTATTCTTATTACTGTTCGATTAGAGAGAATGAGTGATGAAAATGGTTTTATAGATTTAGACGAAGAAAAACCATATTCTCAAAATTTATTTGTTTATGATAGAAATACTGGACAAAAATATACTGATATAGAGATTATCTCGGATACTCAAATCAATATTAAGCGGGACTCAAAAGAAGTAATTGTTGATTATCAGTATAAATATATGAATGGCGCGACAGATGTTATTGTGGGAAGAAACTTAGTCGATGGATTTATGTTTCTTGAAGGAAAAACAAGGATTAAAGATGATGTGACAGGACGAACTAGAACTGGAATTATTCAAATTCCAAGATTAAAATTAGTGTCTGATTTATCTATGAGGCTAGGTAGAGAAGCTAATCCAATAGTTGCAAATTTTAGAGCTGTTGGATATCCTGTTGGGGGAAAAGGCGATAAAAAAGTAATGGAAATCTTCTTCCTAAATGATGATATAGATAATGAATAAAGAAATCAGCACTAATTTTCATTGAGAGAGTTTAGTGCTGATTTTTATATAGGAGGAAAAAAGATGGCAAATAAAAGTTTTACCTTAAATTTTGATGCGTCAATGAATATCTCTCAGATTAAAAGTGCTATTTCAGAGATGCAAAGAGCTTTTTCAGGATTAAAACTATCACAAGGATTAAACACAAATATTCAAAATGTTTTCGGTAAAATTAATGATGAACTTAAAGAATTTGAAAGTTTAACAAATAAAAGTTTTCATTCTCTATCAGACGTGTCTAAAGCCTCAAGTTCATTTGAAAGAATTATTGATTATTATAAACAATTAGAAAAATATAGTAAAGAAATTACTGGAATGGATAAAGAAAAGTTCTTTTCAGATTCCGTTGTAAGTAATATAACAAAAGCAAATAAGGCTTTACAAACTTATTATAAAGAATTAGAAACTATTCCCGCAGAAATAGAAAAAGCAAACAAAGCTCTTGCTAAGCAAGAAGCTACTTTGGATTCTTTAACTCAAAAGAGAAATGCGCTTGCAGCAGAAAATAAAAGTTTAGGTTCAACTAAAGGCGGTATTAGTAGAAAAATTACCGCTAAAGAAGCGGAACAGTCTAATTTAACCGCACAAATGAGTTCTTTAGAAGCTAGTGGAATAAAGAAAAGCTCAGCAGAATATAAAGCATTAGCTTCACAGTACAATATACTTACACAAGAACTTAAAAAATTAAAATCTGAAGCTGCTGAACTTGATTCTACAGTGGCGAAAAATAGAGCCACCATTGCAAGTTTAGATTCTCAAATAAATTCTACGACTACTAATATTTCTCAATTAAAACAAGAATTGGGTCAAATGACTCAATCGTTAAATACAGCAAGTTTAGATAAGCTAAGAAATAGCTTAGCGGAAATTACGGGGCAGGATATTTCACAAATTCCCTCTGATATAAAGCAAATCCAAACTATTATAAATGGATTATCAGATGAGGAATTACAAAGAATTAAAGTTGCTTTTGATAATATACAAAAATCGGCTGAAAATGCTAACGCTCCTATTAGTAAAACAAAAAACAATTTAGACAACTTTGGAGATACTGCTACTACAATAGTTAAAACCGCTGATGAAGTTCAAAGACTTCAAAATCAAGTTATGGACTTCTTTAGTATATCTAATGCAGTACAGCTATTTAAAAGAACAATTCAAAGCGCATTTGATACTGTACAAAAATTAGATGCTGCAATGACAGAAACTGCGGTAGTTACAGACTTTAGTATTGGAGATATGTGGGATAGTTTACCACAATATACAGATACGGCTAATGAATTGGGAGCAACAATTCAGGGCGTATATGAAACAATGACTCTGTTCTATCAGCAAGGTTTAAATACAACCGAAACTTTTGAAATCGGTACTGAAACCTTAAAGATGGCTCGAATTGCAGGATTAGATTATGCTCAAACTACAGACTTAATGACTGCCGCACTTCGTGGTTTTAATATGGAGTTAAACGCGACAAGTGCTCAGAGAATTAATGATGTATATTCAGAATTGGCAGCTATTACAGCTTCCGATACAGAAGAAATTGCAACAGCTATGACTAAAACAGCTTCTATTGCAGCTTCTGCGAATATGGAATTTGAAACAACAGCAGCATTTCTTGCTCAGATGATTGAAACTACTCGTGAATCAGCAGAAAACTTAGGTACTGCTATGAAAACAATCATCGCAAGATTTACAGAAATCAAAAAAGACCCAACAGGAATTGTCGAAGTTGAAGGAGAAAGCGCTAGTTTTAATGATATTGATGATGCGCTTCGTTCAGTTGGTGTTACATTAACAGACACTAATGGAAAATTTAGAGATTTGGATGATGTATTCTTAGATTTATCTGAAAAATGGAATACATTAGATATAATGCAACAAAGATATATTGCTACCGTTGCCGCAGGTTCTCGTCAACAATCTCGTTTCATTGCCATGATGAATAACTACGAGAGAACTATGGAACTTGTTAATGCTGCAAACAATAGTGCTGGTGCATCTGAAGAACAATTTGGGAAAACCATGGAATCTTTAGAGGCAAAACTTAACAAGTTAAAAAACGCCTGGAATCAATTTACAATGGGTATTATGGATAGCAGAGTTATTAAATTTGGAGTCGATTTACTAACTCAAATTCTTACTGCTATTAATAATATAACAGAAGCTCTTCCAGGTCCTACTGATGGTTTTGCTAAACTAGGTATTGCAATATTAGGATTAAAAGCTGGAAAAGCAGTTTTAAATAGTTTCTTTGGTTCGATAGGAAAGCATTTCTTTAAAAATGGAAAAGATGTGGCCGACGAGTTCGATAAAGGATTTACCTCAAGAATTGAGAAGGTTGTAAAAAAAACTAATAAGATTTTTACCAAAGATTTTTGGGTAGGTTTTAAAGATATAAAACCACCTGAAGTAGACGCTTCAAGTTTACAAACTTTAAGTGCAGCATTTACTAACATGAAAGAAGGTGCAGATGCTGGTGGTGCTGCGTATAGTGCAGCATTACAACAGGTTGCTTCTTCATTGGGAGCTACTACAGCTCAACAAGTAGCTTTTACAACAGCAATGCAAGCGGGAGTTCCTATTGAGCAAGCAGCATTAGCATTAACAAATGAACAAGTTGCTGCAAATATTTTAGCTACTAATTCGAGAATGCAAGAAGCTGGCGCGACTACCGCTCAAACTGCCGCCGAAATTCGGAATACTGCGGCTGCATCAGCGGAAACAGCTGCACAAAATGCAAGTAACGCTTCTGTTGCAACGGGATTATTAACAAGAATAAAATATTATGCACAGCTCTTATTTGGAAACGCAGCGACTAGAGAAGCGGCAGCTAGTAAATTAGGTTTAACTGCCGCAACAACAGCAGAAGCTGTTGCAACAACGGGAGCATCTGCGGCACAATGGTCTTTAAACGCTGCATTATTAGCTTGTCCTATTGGATGGATTATTGCTGGTGTTGCAGCATTAGTAGCTTTATTTGTAGCACTTTCATCAACTATGGAAGATAATTCAGCAGCGGCTAAAATGGATGCTGCTGCGGAAGCAACAGAGAGAGCTGAAGCAGCTGCAAATGCAGCAAGTGAAGCATATGATAATTTAATGAGTTCTTTTGATGAATATGATAATGCGCAAGAGACTCTACAAGAATTAACCAAAAATACTCAAGAATGGAAACAAGCCCTTTTAGAAGCAAATCAGCAAGTTTTGGAAATGCTAGAAACTTATCCAGAATTAGCAAAGTATATTGAAAGAGGAGAATATGGACAATTAACTATTACAGAAGAGGGTCGTCAAAAGCAAATGGAAGCGGCAGAACAAGGAATTTTAAACTCTTCTGCCTTATCAGTTAATGCTGAGGTCCAAACTTCTTTGGCTCAAAATGCAGTTAGTAAAGAAGATTTTGAAAAAGCCTTCAATGACATGGTTTTATATACTCCTTCTGGGGCAGAAAATGAAATTGACGAATTAGTAAAAGCCTATAAGGATAATGAGCAGTTATTTGATAAACAACAAGTAACCGAGGAATCTTTTAATCAGATGTCTAAGGAAGAACAAAGAAAACTGATGTCTGATTATGGATACTCTGAAAATCAAACCGACCTATTCCTTAATGATATAAAAAGAGGCGGAGTTTTTGAATTTTCAGATGACTTATTAGTTTTTGCCGAAAAAATGGGTAGATGGGGAGAGCCAACTATAGAAGGAACAACTCCTACTTATACAGGAGAAGGCTATGCAAATAGAGCAGAAGCATATACCTATTTAGAAAAAGACTTTGCTGATTATTTAGTAGAATATGAAAATGCGATGGGTATGGCACAAGACCAGGCCATGTCTCTTCTTACTACTAGAGTTAGTGATAAAGTTGCTTCTTCTGAAGAGGGTAATAAATTAGCCGAAGTTTTTAGTGAAAATTACGTAAAAGGTTTCGAGGAAGAAATTGAAACAACATCAAATGAACTTTATCATGATGGAAGTAATACAGATGATGATGAAAAAGTAAAAGAGATGCTAAAAGAGAGAGGGGTTGCTGACCAGGGAGAAGAGTTGGCAAATCTTCAGGCTCTATACGCAGATATGCTTCATATTGATGTCGATTCAATAGACGAAAGTATTAAGGATGATAAAAGAGCTTTAGCTGATGCTATTGCTAATATGACATACACAGATGAATTTTCATCTAAACTAGAAGATTTCTATCAGAAAGCTATTGAATCTGGAACCGAAACATCGAAAGAATTTGTTAATTTATTGGGTAAAGATGCTAGTAAGGTTTCGGCAGAAAGATTACAGGAATTAGCAAAATTAGATGAACAAGGAGTTCAAGATTATCTCAATACAGTTGCTGAAGATTTAGATATGTCCTCTATAGATGAACTTGCAGAATCTTTAGGAATGGATGTTGAGCAACTAACTAATAGCTTTGTCGAATCTATAGATTCAATAGAAGATACACAAAAGAAATTAGACGAAACTTTAGCACAACAGTTCTTCTCTTCTGGAGCAACTTCAAATTCGCAAGATGTTATTGCTACTATGCAAAAATTAACCAATGAACAAAAATCGTTTATGGTTGGAAATGCAGATGCTATTCAAACTCAATTAGGTGATTCTGGAACAGCAGAATTTTTAGTTGGTATGTCCGATATTTATGCTACAGAATCAGCCAAAGTTGCAGAACAAGCAGAAGCTATTATTAGTAGTATTGATTGGAGCAATCCTATTGATGCAGTATATCAATTAAATAAAGCTACGGAAAGTACCGAACCAAAAATTCAGGCTTTAGGAGCATCTCTTCTTGTTGCCGGAGAAGATGCTTTTGGGGCAGGAGAACAATTTAGATATTTCTTACAGTCGGCAGAATTTACTGCTATCAACGAAGATTTAAGTGAACTAGTAGAAGAAAATGGAGAATTGACGCCCCAGAACGTAGAAGAACTAGCTCAAAGTTCTGGTTTGCTAAGTAGAATGCTAGATAATGTTAATGTTTCTGCTGGCGGTGTAGCTAAAACCTTAACTGCTTTGAATAAAGGAAAAATAGAAATTGATGATATTACCGATTCCTTATTGGTGGCTATTTCCAATTTTGACGGATTAAACGAAGTAGTTAATAATGCAATAAATACAATCGAAAACTTCAATCCTGGTGTTGATGAAGGTTCAATAGGAGATTGGATAAGTGACGTTAGAGAATCCGTTACAGAAATGTATGAAAACGGAGAATATGGTAATACTCAACTTCAAAATTATTTAAAACTATTATTTGGCGAAGAAGAGTGGAATAAGGCCATTCAAGAATTTGACGGAAATCTACAAAAAGTAGAAGAGTCATTTGTAAATAGATTAGACGTATTAGACCAAAATTTATATGGTGCGTGGCAAGAATTAGCAACAAACTCTAAATATCAACAAGGCTTAAAGGAATTTAACCAGTCTATGGGCACTAATATTGACATTTTTATGAATGATGATGGTAGTGTTCAATTAGATACAAATGGGGCAACAACAGAACAGGTCGTATCTTCTTTAATGCAGGCTTATAATGTTTCAAAAGAATATGCTGAAATGATGTTAACTGACTTTAAAAACTATTCAGCAGATTTACAATATGAGCTTGCACAAAATGACTGGGCTGCCGGCCTAGAAGATTATGTAAAAGCTAGAACTATCACAACAGGATACCAAGAAAAAGCAGGCCCGGTTCGTCCTGGAGAAACATTGGAACCCGTAGAACAGAAAACTGCTGTTTTTACAGATAAAGAAGTTCAAAATATGGCGGCTGTTACTGGCAAAGAAGTTCAAGATATATGGATAGATATTGCTAATACTGTTGCTGGAGTAGACAATAAATTTAAAGACTTACAATCTGCACAAGATTATTTAGCTCAACAGGGGGCAGTCCTTGAATTATTAGATACTCAAGGAAATTTAAAAAGTATTTCAGAAATTAATACTGAATTAAATACAAAACTAGGAGAAGGCTCTTCTTGGGCGAGTAGTTTTAAAAAAGCTGGTTCTATAGCTATAGAAGATATGCAAACTATGTTATCTTCGCTTGGAATACCAGAGGGCCAAATAGAACAATTAATTATCCAGCAGGTAGAAGAAGCAGGACCTGAGACAACATTTACTATTGGTGGTGTTGAATTAGGTGAAGATGACCTAGAAAATCTAAAAACTGATTTTAAAGGAACTATCGAAAATGCTCAAAAAGAAGCTGATGCAACGTTATACGCAGATAAAGTCGCTGAAGCATTAACCGGTTTAGATGCAGACTGGACAAATGTTGAAGAAGAAGCAAAATCTTCTTTCTCAACTGTATATGATACTATTAGTGGAAAAATTAACGGTGCTCAAACGAAGATTGATAGTTTACATGGCACAGACATAAGTGTAGGAGTAAATATTAAACCAAATCAATCGGGTATAAAAATTGGTGATGAGTACGTTAGTATTTCAGCTTACAAAAAAGGTTCAAAGGGATTACCAAGTGACCAATTAGGTATCTTAGGCGACGGAAACGGCGCGGAATTGGTTATTGGAAAAGATGGAACAGCAAGAGTTGTTGGTAAAAATGGTCCTGAATTAACTTCTTTAAAGAAAGGAGACCAAATTTACACCGCAGAGCAAACAAAGAAAATTCTATCCGGTACTAATGAAGATGAATTTCCAGCCTATGCTAGAGGATATACTAATTCATCAAGTCAAACAAATAAAAGTACAAGAAAAGATGAAGATTCTAAAAGTAGTAGTAGTAGTAGTAAATCTAGCGACACTAAAGGCAAAGCTGAAGAAGAAGCAGAAATTTGGGAAAATACCTTCGACTGGCTATATAATTTAACTCAAGATATAAATGAAGAATTAAGAGAAAGAGAAAAGCTAGAAAAGAAATACAATCGTTTAATTGAGGATAGAAATAAGAGTGCAACAGACATTCTTGAAAATGTTCGCGCGCAAGAAGCATCCCTAGAACAACAAAGAAAACTTCAACAACAAATGTACGATAAGAGAAAACAAGAAATGCAACGTACATTATCAGAATATAGTGATGTTTCTCAATATGGAACATATAACTGGTCAGACAATACCGTTGAGATAAATTGGGCTGCTATAGATAAAGTTACTGATACTGAAAAAGGCGAAAGAATTGAAGAGTATATCTCAAAACTAGAAGAAATTGAAAGCCAGATGGATGATGCAGAGGATGCTCTCGACGATATTATTGATGAAATTGAAGAACTACAAAAAGTTGGTAAAGATGAATATGATGATTTAGAGAGTAGAGTATTAGACGCCATCATCAGTAGAGAACAGGAAAAAATAGATAAGCTAAGTTTAATTGATGAATCTATTAACGATGCTAATACAAAATTAATGAACTCAATTCAGAGCAATCTTGACAAAATAAGACAAGACCGTCAAAATCAGGAAACCGAGCAATCTATCGAAGATAACGAAAGACGTTTAGCTTATCTACAACAAGATACATCTGGTGCAAATGCACTTGAAATTCAACAACTTCAAGAAGAATTAGCAAATCAAAAGCAAGATTATACTGATACTTTAATTGACCAGAAACTATCGGCTATTCAAGAACAAAACGATAAGGCTTCTGAAGAAAGACAATATCAAATCGAGTTGGCGCAAGCTCAACTTGAAGAAGCGCAGAAAAATGGAGAGTTCTGGAATGAGGCATATCGTTTAATCAAAGAAGGAACTGATGCTACTGGAAAATTAGTACAAAATTCTGAGCTATCCACGCTTCTAAAAGATGGCGAAGCATGGGAATCTATGTCAAATATCCAAAAAATGGATTGGTTGTCAGAACTTGAAAATACTACAAAAGCCGCAATGGTTTATTTTTCAAGTCAAAGACAACTTGAAAAAATTGGGAAGACTTCTGGTAAAATTACCTTTACTAATGCAAATGGAGAAAAATTAACCGGTACTGTTCAAAAAGATGGTAGCGTAAAAGTTTCTACAAGTAAAGGAACATATACATATAAAGAAGTTTTCCAAAACTACGATGGAACATACGAAACTCTTGAGACAAATCCTAGCTTTAAAGCAAACGCGCCATCTAAACCTTCAAATAGTGGTAAGGGTTCTGGAAGTATTAAAGTTGGTGGATTAATCAACGCAGGAAAAGCTCAAATATATGACTATGCTGGAGATAAATCTGGCGAAAGACAGTATTTCTTAAATGACCCAATTTATAAAGTTTTAGATGAAAAAAATGGATACTTATTAACTCGTTGGCATAAACTAAATACAGGATATACTGGTTGGTTTAAGAAATCTGATGTTAAAGCATATGCCAAAGGCGGCCTTGCAGATTTTACTGGTCCAGCTTGGTTAGATGGTACAAAATCTAAGCCGGAATTAGTGTTAAACGCACGAGATACTGAAAACTTTATCCAACTAAAAGATATTCTATCAAATTTATTAAGAGGAGATACTTCTTCTGGGAATAGTGGAGATAATTACTTTGAAATTCACATAGATGTAGATAGCTTAAGTAATGATTATGATGTTGAACAATTAGCTTCAAAAATTAAACGCATGATAACAAACGATGCTATGTATAGAAATGTGAATTCGATAAATCTATTGAGATAAAGGAGGAAGAATTGTGGAAGTATTAAAAGGTGACTTCATTGGTTTTACTTTTAATGACAAACATTCTTCTGAACTTGGAATTGTAAGAACGAGTGACGGAAGTAGATTCAATGAGAATCTACTTCCGGTATACTCGGATAAAACTGTTGTAGTTCCAGGAGAAGACGGCACATACTATTTTGGTAGTAACTTTACACAAAGAGTATTTGATATTCCTATAGCTTTTGATTCTTTAACAGAAAAACAATTTCGAGATTTAAGAGGAATTTTTGGGGATAAGAAGATTCATAATTTAATTTTTGACGAAGCGCCATATAAAGTATATCAGGCGCGAATTAATGGAAATCCGTCTTTAAAATATATTTGTTTTGATGAGGATGGAGAGCGTGTTTATAAGGGCGAAGGAACAATTTCTTTAATTTGTTATTATCCTTTCGGGAAAAGTCGTTATAAATATTTAGAAGATTATACTTCTGATAATATTCCAGAATGGGATACTGAATATGGAAATTTAGATGAATGGATTGTTGCAAGTGGAATAAAGAATAAAGGGACATATGACACTTTTAGTAATAGGAGATATAATTTATATAATCCCGGCGACATGGAAACTGATTATTTATTAACTTTTGATTTTCCAAAAGATTCTTCTACCCTAGAGAGTTTTCGAATCTTTATCGTAGATGATGAAGAATCTCAATTAAATTTTGGAGAAATTACAAAAATAGGTTCAGATGCAGGATTTAGAATAAATTCAAAATTAAATTTAATTGAGGGATTAGATTCTCAAGGTAGAATCACAGGAACTATTTATAACCGTTTTAAAACAAGCGGGAATTTTTTTAAAATCCCACAAGGAGAATCATCTCTTTCAATAACAGGTACTTTAGTACCAAAAGAGATGAAATATGATTTTATATACTTTTAAAAGGAGAGGAGTAAAATGAGTAATATTCTCAAGAAACCATATGAGATTTCTCTATGGGAAGATGTTTTAGAGAGAGTAAATATTGAAGACCCCGAGACATCTGAAATAACTGTTAAACAATATTATAAAGAATCTCAGGTGGCTATCATCGGCTCTGATACGATGAATACTCCTATTCGTGCATATAATCCAATTTTAACGCAAAACACAAATGGTTCTTCTACATTAGCTTTTACCATCAATTACAAATATTATGATGATAATGGAGAACTTGTAGATAATCCATTTGTCGGTCTTTTAGTAAATGAAAGAAAAGTAAAACTTAGATATGACGGAGAATGGTATGACTTTGTAATTAAAAGTATTCAAGAAAATTCTGAGAATAAAACCTTTACCTATACCGCAAAAGACCTATTTATTAATGAATTATCTAAAAATGGTTTTAATTTACAGTTAGACACAGAACTGGAAAATAACCAGGGAACAATTACTGAATTAGCAGAACATACACTCGCAGAAACTGACTGGCAAGTTGATAAAGAAAACTCTGATATAGTTCAACAGTTTAATGAAGAAGCATTATATGCGATTATTTTAAATACTGCAATTACTGTTAATAATATGCAAGATAAATCAGATTCGTTACAAATTGCCTCTGGAGAAACTGTTTACGGATTTTATTCAAATATTTCAGAAGAAAATCCATTTGTACAATTATTGTACAGAGAAGATGGCGCATATGAAAAAGATAGTGATAGAGTTATTTTAAATTCTCCCAACTATTCTATAGACAATGTTACCTATAAAGAATTAGCTTCGGGAATAATGGCGCCTAGCTTTGCCTCTCAAATGAATATTTCTGACGATTATAGAGGAGATAGATTAGTAAGAAAACAAGAAACCGCATATGATTCCTTATTAGATAAATATGTTAGTGTTTATAAAGATGCTCAGAATAAAACAGTATATTCCTATACTGAAAATGAATATATTTCTCCTACTATAATTAAGAATTTTATTACAAATGCGTCAAGTTTTGTTACTACTAATGGATGGCTTCCATCTAGTAAAGCTACTATTGATGACTATATATATCCACCTATTAATTCTGCCGCAGATTTATCAGATGTAACTTTTATTCCTTTTATAAAAATGAAGTTTGCGAATACATCTTCTTATGTTTATAACTCGGGTGTAGCAGATAACAAAACTGCAATTTCAAGTTTTGCAAAAGACGAAAAATATGTTTTTCGGATAAAATATGGTAGAGGTAGTGATGGAGCTAAACCTGGAAAAGTTACAACATCACAAGGACTTCGCGCAAAAATTGCTGAGTATACTTTAGAAAATGGGGTCTATACTTTAGGAACTGTTTATTTTGATTTTTCTGGTAATATGACAGAAGAAGCATTAGAAGAAGGGGAAACTTATCCTTTCCAATATAATATAGCTACCTGTTTAAAAGAAGCATCTTATGGAGACTTATTAAGAAAAAAAATTGGAATATTTTTATATGTAAAAGACAATCCAAATTTATATTATTCTATTCAAGAAGTACAGATATTTCCATATAAAACAGATAAAAATAATAAGATGGTTACTCCTGGTTCAACTCCAGAATCAGTAGTAAAAACTATCTATTATTTCTATTATCCAGATACAGAAGCGGAAAGCGCAGAAGATATTCCTTATTTGTATAAAGGAGAAGAAAAACCTTCTAATTTTACTCCTGTATATAATGAAGATTATGAGAAAATTAGAAGTATAACTGTATCTGAATCAAATAGATTTAATATAATTCAAACTTTATGTGAAACTTTTGAATGTTGGGCTAAATTTACTATTGAGCATAACGAAGCCACAGGTGAAATTTTATTAGATGAAAATTATCGCCAAAAGAAATGGGTATCTTTTCATAATTACATTGGCCAAGATAATGATAGAGGTTTTAGATACGGTATAAATCTAAAATCTATTCAAAGAACACTAGACTCAGAACAAATTGTATCAAAAATTGTTGTAAAAAGCAATTCAAATGAATTTGCTCCTAATGGTTTTTGCACTATAGCTCGCGCGCAAGACAACCCAACAAAAGAAAATTTCTTATTAAATTTTGACTATTATATTCAACAAGGATTGCTTGATTTTACAATGGTAAATAATGACTTATATCTAACCGTTGGTGGATATATTGGTTATTATACTAAATTAAGACAATTTAATCAAAATAGAGATTCTTTAATCACAGAACAATCAGAGGTTTCTAAAACTGTTACACAATTAACAGCACAAGAGCAGACATATAGTATTGCCTCAGAAGAAGCTGAACAGGATTTATTATCTAAAAAAGCAGAGTTAAAAAAATATTGTGGTTACACTTATGAACAATTAATAGTTAAAAATCCAAGCGCGGCAGTAAAGAAAAAACTTGATGACCCACAGGTTCAACAATTTATTACCTATATTAAAACTCAAGAAGAAGCAGCAAAAAAATACAAAGTTTTGGCTGAACAAGCTAAAACCAATTTAGATAATTATAGTGCCAAATATGAGGAAATTAAAACTTCACTAGAAGATATTGCTGATAAAAAAGAAGAATTAAATAGAATTTTCTATAATAAATATTCCCGTTTTATTCAAGAAGGGTCTTGGATTTCAGAAGATTATATGGATGATAATTTATATTATCTTGATGCTGAAACCACTCTTCATGCATCAGCTTCACCTAAAGTAACCTATACTATTAATGTAATAGAATTGAGCCAAGTAGAAGGTTATGAAAATTACGTTTTCCATTTAGGTGACAAGACTTACATTGAAGATACGGAATTTTTTGGCTGGGTTATTATTGATGGAGCTAAAACTCCTTATCAAGAGGAAATTGTTATAACGGAAGTAAGTTATAACTTAGATTCGCCAGAATCCAATCAAATTAAAGTTCAAAACTATAAAACCCAATTTGAAGATTTATTCCAAAGAATTACTGCTACTACTCAAGCTGTACAATATCAAAGTGGTTCTTATGCTCGTGCAGCTAACGCAGTAACAACAGAAGGATATTTAAAACCACAAACTTTACAAGATAGCTTTTTAAATAACTCTATTATCATTTCAAATGCAAAAGACCAAAGTGTTATTTGGGATGATACGGGTCTTACTATTACAAGCCTAACTAAGCCGAATGAGATTGTTCGTTTAGTTAGTGGAGGTATTTTATTAACTAGTAATGGTGGAGAAACTTGGAGCGCAGCTATCACAGGAAGTGGAATAAATGCTAATCATATTACTGCTGGACAAATTGATGCTTCAAGAGTTAATATTATGGGCGGCGCATTTAGTGCTTTTAGATGGGATAAAGATGGTTTAAATGCTTATAAATTTAGTATAAATGAAGCAACAGGAGAACCAGAATTTTTCAACTTTGGTCAATTCGTTAGATTCGACCAATGGGGAATTTATGGAGTGCGCGGAGAAGATTCATTTATTCCTACCTCTGAAGATGATATTAGAGAAAATGCTGATTTTGGTTTAACTTGGGAAGGATTCTTCTTAAAGAGTAACCATAAGTTAGATGATGGCACTGGTGAACAAGGTAGAATTGAAATTAGTTCTGATGAAGATTTTGTTGTTATTGATGGTAATAATACAATTAGAGTTAAAATTGGATTATTAGATACAGCAAAGTATGGTTTAAGATTGTTTAACGATACTGGCGCGATTGTTATGGAAACTGATGATGTCGGTCAGTTATTTTTGAAGCAAAAAATGATGATAGGCCCTGATATTTTAACTACTTCATATACATATCGTGCGCAATTAGGTATTTTAGAAAGTTACAAACAAGATGGACAAGTTACTAATATTGATGCAGAAAAAGTCTACTCGAAAATTTTCTCTGTAAAGGATTTAGAGGATGAAGAAACTATTGCCTTCTATGATAATGGCTTATTGAAAGCTAAAAATGTTGATATAGAAGGACATATTATTGCAACGAGTGGTAAAATTGGTAATTTAACAATAGAAGATATTCAAAATAGCGTCAAAAAAGTTGAAATAAATTCTAGCGAAGGTAATATTTTTAAAGTAGATGGTGGGACTGTTACTCCTGCGAAGATGACTTTAAAAGCCACTTTAACAAATATTAGTTCTCCCATTTCTACAAACTTTTCTTGGGAAGGAAGCAATGATTACTCTAGTTGGGCACCTCTGGGAACTGGAGATACATATAGTTTTACATATGAACAACATAAGAATGACTTTGATTCTAATGGCATTTATTTTGTTAGAGTAACATATACTGATACTGACTCAACACACTATAGTGCGTCATATACTATTACTAAACTAGATGTTTCATCTGATAATTCTACAACGGTATATGATATTGAGTTAAATGAATATGAGATATTAAAATATCTGGATGCAACCGAACTATTGACTATTTCACCCGAAATTATCATTTCTAAAGGATTAAAAAGATTAAATGGTGAAGTTGAGTATCTGGATAATACAGAGATAGATTTTAATGTTTATTTAAAAGACTCTGGTTATACTGGTTCTGAATCTAACCCATATTCCGATTCTGATGGTTGGATTTTATTGAATAAACAAATTCCAGATATTCCAGATGATACTGGTGTGGCTGAGCCATACAACATGATAGATTCACCGTTAGCGCAATTCTTTGAATTTAATGAAACTGGAACTTTATATAGTTCAAATATAGATTCTTTAGTGCACAACGAATTAACGGATAAATTCTCGGAAATGATTAAACAAATTTTATTAGATAATAATACTATTATTAAAATTGAATTAGTAGATAGTGCTAATTCGTTATCATATGCTGTACAGATAGTCCCTGTTGTTTTTGGAACTTCAAAAGATATGGCAACCTTTACTTTAACTAATGTAGGAATTACTGCCGCAGTTCAAAATGCAACTATGGAGTTCACAGCTAACGGTTTAACTATCTATGATAGTGGATTAAGAATCATTTCTGGAGACGCAACTGTCTTAGAAGTTGATGAAGAAGGAAATTTACAAGTTACTGGTGTAATAAATGCAACAGATGGACATTTCCATGGCTCTATTGATGCCGTTTCGGGAAGTTTTACAGGAACAATTAATGCAAATGACGGTAGTTTAAGAAATCTATCTATTGAAGGTTTATTATCTTTTAATAATATTTATCTTGATGGCAGAGAATATATAACAAATGAAGAGGGAGAATTAGTACCAAATACAACAAGAGGTATTTATTCTAATGATTATTTACTAAATTCTAATGACGGATTCTTTATTTCTGATGACGGAAATATCTTTGCTAATTCTATTACTCTTGGTGAGGAAGCAGTTATTCAAAAATATATTCGTTTAGGGAATTGTTGGATTTTTAATCCAAATGCTTATTCATTAATTTCAGATGCGATAAAGCAACAATCTAATGTGAACGATGGAGATTTTATAATTGTAAATTATGAAGAGGAAGATGCAGAACAAAATGTAGTTATTCGCTCTGCTTTTACATTAAACGATAATGGAACTTTTAGATTAGGGTCTGTGGAATCTGGACTTATTTTTAATGGTACCGATGAATCAATTCAGTCTTTAATGTATGATACTTATAGAGGATGGAGAATTGATAATGATGTTGCTACCTTTAATAATATTGTAGCAAGAGGTTCAATTAAAACTTCTGTTTTTGAATATGGTGAAATGCAATCTATCGGTGGTATAGTTATTGTTCGTCCAAGTTCGATAATTAAAAATATACAATTAAATGAGAATCTAGTTGTGTGTACTGTAGAAACGGCAGAAACTTTTATCGTTGGTGACTACGTTAAATTTGAAGGGATTAATGGACATTATTTAATAACTGCTATTAGTGGAAATAATATTACAATTTCTGTCGGAACTGAATTTTCTATTGATAATTTAATAGGAACTCCATTAATTGATTTTGGTAAAAATGGTTCTATTGGTATTAGTATTAATAGTTCCGAAAACAATTCGTTAGTTCCATCTAATTCAATTTCAATCTTTAGAACTACAATAAATAAACAAGAAATACATCTAGTTCCTGAAATTATTTTAGGGCAGATTCCAGTTGGAGAAGAATATGGCAATCTTCAAGGAGAGTATGGTTTGTATGCTGAAAACGCATATTTAAAAGGTTCGATGGTTGCTGAAGGTAAAGATGCTCAAGGGCACAACTATGCTTCTGGTATTAACACTGCTTCAGGAATTTTAATGTTATCTGACCTGGGAGATAAAAGTCAATATTTTCCAAATCAAAATATTGGAGATATTTTATTCTGGGCCGGCGCGGAAGATAGCACTCCTGAAAAAATTCAACAGTCTCCTTTTAGGGTTGACGTTTTCGGAAATCTTTTTGCTGGAAGCGGATACTTTAATGGAACAATTATTACTAATGCCTCTATCACTGCTGCAGAAATAAAAACAGCAACAATTACTGGATGGACAACTGACGAAAATGGAAACGGAAATCCTGCTGCTTTAACTATAAAAGATGCAGACATCGGAATCTTATTTAAAAGTGGCGACACCGAGAAAATGGTGTTAAAGAACAATAAACTCACTTTAAATATGGATTTTGAGATAGGTGATGGATTTAAAGTTTTAAATAATTCATCGTTAGTTGTTCCAATTACATTTATTTATAATGCAACTAAAACTGGATTAGCTACAACAATATTAGAACCTAACAAAATAGGATTTTCTAATTTTGGATTACCAGATGATTTAAACAATATTTTGTATCAGAGTTATTTTACTTATGAAGATGGAAGTATTAAAATCTATGATTCAACTGGTGATAAATCATTAATCGCTATGTTCCAAAAAGTTTTAACTACTTTAGATACAAATGTAAAAATAAATAAAAATGTATCTTATGCCGAGATTATTGAATATATACAAGTTACAGACAGTAATGGAAATGTAATTGGATATGATTTATACGTTAAAGAATAAAAGGAGGAAAAGGATATGGCAACTGTTACAGGGAGTTTTGTTGCTTCTGGTAGAAATCCTAGTGTAGAAATACAACAATTACGATTGGTTTATTCTAATACTTCTATTACTGTAAGTGGTTCTACAGCAAGCACAACTGTGAGCGCAACTTTGTCTGTGAAGAGAGACTCTTATGGTCCCTCTTTCGGACAGACTGCTGTCTGCTATATAACAATTGATGGTAATAAAAAAACAGCTAATTATACTGATACTGTAGATACTTCTTGGAGAACAGTAATGTCTCATAGTGTCAAAGTTAGTTATACTGCATCTAGTGATAAAACTATATCTCTAGGAGCAGGTTTTAATATGTCATCTAACTCTAAATTAAAAGGGTTAGTACTTCCAGCTTCAAGCTATGCTTATGGAACAGGAACTCAATCAGGTTCATTATCATTAAAACTTGCAAAACAAATAACAAAATGTGGTGCGCCGACAAGTGTTACCTTAACTAGGAATTCTGGTAGTGGTTCTACTATTTTACCAAATGAAACAATTAAAATAAGTTGGAGTGGGGCAAAAAGTGGAACTTCAAATACAATAGCTACCTATCAGGTCTATTATAGAATTACAAGTAATGGTTCAGCGCCTACAACATCTACTTATAGTGGAACAAAAAATGTAGATGTAACAAACGGAACTACTTCAGGTAGTACAACTATTACTTTATCGGGTGCAACTAGAGGATATACAGTAGTCGCAGGAGTAGTAACAAGAGGTACGGCTGGTTCCTCTTATTATTCTGGGATAAAAACAGGGGGAAAATTAAAAGTAAACTCATTGCCGGGTGCGCCATCTGTTACGCCCAGTGCGACAACGGTACGAAGTACCGGTAACAACGTAAGTTTTACTGTTACTGCTGGCTCTGATTCTGATGGGCAGACAAGAACATTGTATTACTCAAGAACATCAGGAGGAGCAAAAACAAAATTTACAAGTCCTGTAAGTTTATCAATTTCAAGTGGAAATAATTCAGTTTATTTTTATACTTACGATGGAATGGAATATAGTTCCGCGACAGCAAAAACAATTTCGATAAACACTAAACCAGTTATAAAATCTATTTCGACAACAAAAACGGAATTAGAAGGAATAAATGGGTCAGCTTCAATTCCTCTCGTCAGAAAAGCATCATTTTCTGCTTCATTAAATAAAACAGTAACATCTTATACTTGGTATTTCGCACAATCATCAACATCTTCAATAAGTACATCTACAAAAACTTCTTTCTCAACTTCTTCCAGTTTGTCAAATTATAATTTTGATGCTCTATCAATTACTAAAGGCTATTATTATAAAGTTGGATTGATTGTTAGTGATGCTTATGAAAGTTCAGATATAGTCTGGGAAACTGGTTCTGCCCAACTTCCAAAACATCCTTCCGCTGCCACTATTACTTCAATTATAAATACAAAGAGTGGAACGACTATTGCGGGTACAAATGCAAATCAGTTTGAAGATGGAGTAACTGTAAAATGGACTAATCCTGCGGTAAGTGGCGGAATGTTAGATATTGTTGATTCTAAGGCTATTTATAGAGTTAGAGCTAATAGTGGCTCATCGTGGGGAGGAATAATTGGTACTAATAATGGAAGTTTAACCCCAGGAGCAGCAAACACATCTTTCTTTTCTGTTAGTGCTAATAGAGGATACCAAGTTCAATTTGGAGTTAGAATTAGAGACAGTGGCGATGCTACTGCTGATGTATATTATAGCTCGTTATTTACTCGCGCACAGCTTCCTTATTTTGCTAATACTACTCTAAATATAACTGGACCAAATGAAGCAGGAAAAGTAACTGTTAGACCTTATACTAATACCACTCCTTTAGGATTTACAAGCATAAAAGCTATAAGCGATAATGGTGCAAGATATTATCTTGATTGTATTGTTAATGATAAATCTGTTACTATAACTTTTATTTCTAACAAAGATAAAGCAGAAGTTGAAAATGGAGATAGTACGTCTATAGAAATCGCCGCTGATACGGTAAATACACTATTGAAAGATAATAGATTAAAAGCCAATTCTGGAGATAGTGTATGGAATAATAATTATTCTAATGTTACTTATAGAATGTATGTTAAAGATTTATTTGGAAATACAAGTTCAAATTCTGTTATAACTTCAGCAACAAATGTAAATTTTATTGAGACACCTACTTTTCCAACATCTCAAACAATCACAATGGGAATACAATATTATTTACCAAATAAAGATACGGATTCGTTTGCTTCTTCAATAAAATATCCAAGCACAGAATCTACCATTACAGCAAAACAAATAAATAATGATAGAATGTATAATCCTGGAGAAGCTATTGTCTTTAAATTCAATAAACCTCATGATTATAATGAAGATGTAGTAGCTTATAGAATTTATGCAGCTATAACAGATACTCGGCCATTATCCATATCAAAAGATAATAATTATGAAGAATATGAATATAGTGTTTTAGAGGATAGAGTTCTTCCTTCTAGTATGAAAACTGGTGAAACAGAAACTGAATTAATTTATCAGCGCGCAGTAGATTCGCGTACAATAAATAAATTTGTTATTTTCTATATAGTTGCTATTGATAGTCACAATAATGTCTCTAATAAAATATATAGCAATACCTATTTAGTAGGATGTCGAAAACAAACTCCTACAGCAACTCTTGATTCAGCGACTGTTAATGAACAAAATAAAATTTCTATATCCTATAGTATCCAAGACCTAGGTGGTAGTCAGTTTGAAAATTCTTTATATAAGTATAAAGCTGGCACTGATGAAAATAGTTATCCAAACTTTGAAAGAGATATATCAATAAAACTAAATTCTTCTGATAGTGCTGAGACAACTTATACTCCAAAAACCTTTATTCACATTCAATATTGCCTTGATGGTGATTTTGATAATCAAATTTCTACTAATTACGCTTATCAAATAATTCCATTAGATACTGATTATCCATCTTTAGGAGGAACTGTTCAGTCGGAGGATATAGGAACTTTTGGAGGAAAAAAATTATATATAAGAATTAGAGTTGTTTTATTAACTGGATTTGGAGAGAGCAATGAGAACTATGGAAACATTGGAGATTACACAAAGTATAATATTGTTTCTACAACTACTGAAATTATTACATATTATGCTGATATGCCTACGGTTTCTCATCGCGCGCATCATGTTGGTATTAATACAAATAACTTTGACGATTTGAATGAGAATGAAGTTTTAGTTATTTCTGACTTCATGGAAAGAGAAAAAATAGTCTTGGTTGGGACAGATACTAGCACAGGAGAAGCTCAAGAATATAGAATTACTATATATCTAAAACAAGGTAAAATAGATGGAGCTTATATTCCTGGTGGAAACTGGGACGAAGAAGAAACGATTAGTTTGTTTGCAGTCGATGATGGAACCCCATTTTATGTACAGGGAGGAGGAAATGACTAATGGCAGAAAAATATACTAGTCAATATACTGGTCTAAAAATTGATGAAGCTATAGGATTAGCACTTCTCCTTAATTCATTGAGGGGGGGGCGCGAATGGATTAGCTACTCTTGATGCAAATAAAAAATTAGTACAAATGCCCAGCGCCGCAGATGTCGGAGCAGTTCCAACTACAAGAACTATAAATGGAAAGACATTATCTCAAGATATTTCTCTTAGTGCGTCTGATGTTAGCGCACTAAGTACATCTACCAGAAGCGCAGCAAATGGAGTTGCTGGACTTGATTCAAATAAAAGATTAATTCAGATGCCAACAATATCAGAAATTCTTTCTCAAACAGTTATTATTAATAATGGAACCGATTTCAACACTTTAAAAACTCCTGGAGTTTATGCTCAACCAACTATAGCTCAAACTTCAAATAATACTAATATGCCAGCAAATGTAAATACAGCTTTTTTTCTAATTATATTAAAAGAAAATATTAATCAAACGATTAATCAAATTTTTCTTTGTTATAACGGACGAGCAATTTATACTCGGCATTGGGATGGAACTACCTGGACAAAATGGTATAGATATTTGTCAGAACTTGATTATACTTTCGAATCTGGAACAACATATACTATAGAATCATCTCAACAGATGATTGCTGGTTTAGTAACCGAATCAAATAAATATTTTCGATTTTCAATAATGCTTCCTAGAAATAATTATAATAATTTATCGACACAAATACTATCTTTAAAATGTAATATTAGGGGAGTCGAAGGAAATTATTTAACTTCAGATAAATATGTTGCTGGTGGAACAGAATTAGTTGGAAATTCAGCCTATACTATAACTCCAGAATACTTTGACGGACAAATGCTAACTATATTAATCGAAAAGGCAAGTTGGGGTACAGTTAATAACTCACCAGCAACAATAGAAGTAAATCATTTTTCAGTTAAATTTACTTAAAACTTGACAAAAAGAAAAAACTATGATATAATAAAGGAGTAAAAGGAGGAAGGCCAATGACACTGAATATGAATCAAGGTATCGAACTACAAAGTTTGATAACTCGGCTAAGAAATGAAAAAGTCCCCATAAAAACTGCATATAAATTTAACAAACTTATTACTATTTTAGAAAAAGAATTATCTTTTTATAATGAAGAGTTAGCAAAAATTATTGACCAATATGCTCAGAAAGACAAAGATGGAAATCCAATTTTATCCGACGACAAAACTTCTATTCAAATTATCAAAGATAAAATTGATGAATGTCAACAAAAAATGGAGGAGCTTTCAAGTATCGAATTTGAAGTTAAAGGAGTATCTTTTAAAATAGACGAACTAAAAGATATAAATTTAACAATTTTAGAAATGAGAAGCCTAATGCCGCTTATTGAAGAAGAGGGTTAATCCCTCTTCTTTTTTTTTAAATACCTTATACAATTTTGCTTTCTATATTTTTAAGATTTTAGATAAATTTTCTTATTTTAACTTATTTTTACCTAATAGTTTAATAAAATTACTATTTTATAAATGTAGGAGACAAAAAGGAGGAATAAAAATATGGCAAATAATTACCAGCTATCCTATGGGCAGTCTCAGTCATCACAAAATATGCCACAGAGTATACCGCAGTTTCAATCGCAACAATTTTTTCCACAACCACAGGGAAATGTATATACTATTAACAACTCACTTGAAGTTGCGAATGTTCCAATGAGCGCGGGCTTATCTGTAGCTTTATGTTTATCAGAAGGCCTTTTATATCTAAAGTCAATGCAAAATGGAAATCCAATATTTATGGCTTATAAAATCATGCCATATGACAATACTAAAGAAAATCAACAAAACAATCAATCAAATCAAAATGATGTTTTAAATGCTTTAGTTGAAAGTTTTCAAAAATGTCAGGAAAGATTAAACATCTTAGAGAAAGAAGTAAAGACATTAAAGAAAAATGACGGAGGAAAGATAAATGAACTCATCTAATCCTTTTGCAATGATGATGAATATGATGAACCAAGGCATGCCCAGTATGGGTGGCGCGCCATCTATGGGGCCTATGAATCTAATGAATAATGGAATAAATCCTATGGCTCAAATGATGTCAATGATGAAAAATAAAAATCAGAAGCCCCAGCAGACTATTCCTTTAAACCAAGCACAATTTAAACAATATGTTTCAAATATAGATGATAATGTACTACAACAACTTGTCCAACAGGCTAGACAGCAAGGCATTTCTGACAACGATATTGAAGCTGGAATAAATTTTATTAAACAGCTTAAATAATAAACTTCGCTTATGCGAAGTAAATAATATTTTAGGAGGCTAAATAATGGATAACGGTTTATCCGCAGCAGACGTAATGGCTTTGACGAAGTGTAATAGCTCTGACCCAGCAATGGTTGCAGCTCTTACCAATGACAGAAGAGATGATATGTGGGATAATCCTTTTGTGTATCTCGTATGGATTTGGGCTTTTAGTGCTTTCGGTGGTGGCGGATTCGGTGGATTCGGAAATGCTGCTAACGGAGCATTAACTCGTGCAGAAATGTACGACGGTTTCACAATGAACAACATCGAAAGACAAATTCAGGGCGTTCAGAATGGTTTATGTGACGGTTTCTATGCCATGAATACAACCAATCTACAGGGATTTAATGGTGTAGGTAGAGATTTATGCACCGGATTTAATAGTGTGAATAACGCTATTACTGAAAGTCGTTTTGCTGCTCAGAATTGCTGCTGCGAAACAAATCGCAATATCGACGCCGTTAGATATGAAAATGCCAAAAATACTTGCGACATTATTACCTCTGGTAATATGAATACTAGAGATATTATTGAAGCGCAAAATGCCGGATTCCAGCGTGTAATTGACTTTATGACTAATGATAAGATTGAGAATCTCCGCACTGAATTGCAGTCTGCTCAGCTCGCCCTTCAGAATAATGCTCAGACTCAGACCCTTATCAATGAATTAAGACCTTGTGCAAAACCAGCCTATATTACTTGCAGTCCTTATACCACAGCATATAATGGTTTTGGATATAATAACGGTTGCTGCTGTGGCGCCTAATGCACTCTTTTAGAGTACAAATCCGTATCATAGGAGTGTTTATAAATGATAAATAGTTATACCAATACGACTCTTGCCGTATTGACAAATGGCACATTAAATTTTAATAATGACTCTGTTAAAACAGGATGTACAGTTACACATTCTCCTGGGTCAACAACTTTTTCTCTTAACAAACCAGGTTTCTATTTTGTGACTTTTAATGGAGTCGGTGCAGCAACTGATGCTACTGTTGGTAATATTGTAGTTCAACTACAAAGAAATGGAGTTAATATTCCTGGCGCGCTTACTAGCGCAGCTTCTACTACAGCTCTAACCGACGTAGAAAGTTTAAGTTTCTCTACAATCGTACAAGTTAAACCTTCTTGTTGCGCAGTAGATAATAACGTAAATTTAACTTTTGTTAATACAGGAATTCCAACAACATTCTCAAATATCAATGTAGTAATTACAAAACTTTGCTAAAAGGAGGTCGTCATGTTAAAACTTAAAGCTCTATATAAAAAGATGATGGATGACCTCAAAGATTCTGGTATGTGGCTTGAATGGGCTAAAGAGCTTGAACAGAAAGAACCAGAGGTGGCAAAGTTCCTTTATACTTCTGCAAAAGATAGAATAACGAATAGTTTTCCTCAGACAATGCAACTATTTAATCAAGTTTGTGAAGCTGAGAAAAGTTCGGGAGGTAATTGTTTAAAAGAATCTGTAGAAGACCATTTAATTCAGTGGCATGAAGAACTTGAGCAAAAGCTCAAAAAATTCTAAATAAAAGGAGCGGATAAGCAATAGCTTATCCGCTCTTCTTTTTATTCCCAAGATACTATTTCAACTTTTTTTGCAGCTACTTCGGAAACATATTTACCAATTCCGATAGCATCGGCTTCATCGTTACTGACACTTACATCAAACCATTTCTTTGCCAAAATTTGCATAGAACGTTTTTTGTCTGTTTTTGTTTTTCCATTTACTTTGCAGTGCGCGCGCCATGTAGGAGTAGGACACAACTCATAAGGTATCTTCTTTTCATAAATCGCTTCCATTAAAATACCCTGTAAGTGAGCAAGTGTTTTAAAGGTTTGAATTCCGACTATATTATCTGCTGCATAAATGTTTCCCTTTTTACCTAAATCTTGAAGTTGAATATCTTCTAATCCAATGAAATCTGGTTTCCAGTTTTCTATCATACTGATTAACCACATTTTTATAATATTATCTCTTTGAATTTCGTTTGGGTAATTTGTTTCAAAGGTTCCGTATTTAATTAACTTCCCCGAATCATAAATAGACCAACCAGTAATGTATGTTGCTTGGTCAAGAGCTAATATTCTTGTTGCTCCTTTAGGTTTTGGAATAATTTTTCCATCTTGTTCTTTATAAATATTATCTTTACATATCGGACATTCTCTTTTATGTCGAATTTTTTTCCAAGGGACATATACTCTATGTC
>UMIY01001750.1_pt1 | contig 45541 bp, 43 predicted proteins | sample 1965921 | NCBI WGS metagenome assembly UMIY01 (sample SAMEA4836134, study PRJEB28245) | human gut metagenome | biome: gut microbiome; material: fecal sample | place: Denmark | collected 2008
TAGCAATCGCTATTCCGTCGCTTTCGCTCCTTACGACCGAAACGAACGAAGTTAGTGAAGCGTAGAAATCTCAACCACAATCAAGCCTCCCCTTGTTAGGACGAGCGAGGCACTTCATAGCACAACGGACACCCGTTGTGCGTGCCGAAGCGAGATGAGTGAGCGCATATGTCAGCGCGCGAACGGTGTCCGAGTTGTGCGGTTTATTTACCGCACGCACAACGAGGAGGTGGCACGCGCAGCGTGACGGTAGGGTAGAATTTATTTGTCTGCCATTGGCGTGCGTGGGAGGGGCCAGGTAACAAATATCGGCCATTACATAGAATTCAAAAAGCGCGGGGCGGGGTGCAAAATTGCACCCCGCCCCGCGTCAAATTATTATATCCGTCAGTTTTCAGTTTCCGTTGCCATTCTGCGCACCCAGCTTTGCAAGCCTGCGCGCTATCGCCATATTGCGCTTTTGCAGTTCGTCTATGCGCCGCTTGAACGGCTCGGCTTTCTTCATCTCCTCGTATGCCAGCCGCTTATATTCCTCGGCGCGCTCGGTGTACTCCGCGCACGCACCCCGTTCAACGGCTATTTGGCCTTCGTTGTCCGAAAATTCGCGCCTGAGTTCGGCTATCTCTTCCTCTGCACTCTTACCCATATTTTTTATCCCTCGCTTATCATCTTAGGTATTTTCCAGGGGCGCGCACGCGCCTTACCGTACCATTATACCCGATTATCAGTGCTCGGTCAAGCCCCGTTTTTTTAGTCCCTCGCGCTAAAAGTCACAAATTTCACCGCCGACTGCCCTGTTCTGCGCGGGCAAATAAAAAATTTTTAATGGGAGGGGACTACTGTATTTCGGCTATATTGTGTATAAAAAGCGAATATTTGGAATATATTGTGTTCAGGAGCGTATGCCGCATAATTTCACAAAAAATTTTGCAAAAAAGCTGAAAAATCTCGATAAAAACACTTGCATTTTGTTTTCAGATTTGGTATATTATTTAAGCGTTCGGGAGCTTAGCTCAGTTGGGAGAGCAACTGCCCTACAAGCAGTGGGTCACAGGTTCGAGCCCTGTAGCTCCCACCAATAAATAGTGCGTATGAATATCACGCGGGAATGGCTCAGTGGTAGAGCGTCACCTTGCCAAGGTGAATGTCGCGGGTTCGAATCTCGTTTCCCGCTCCAATTTATTCATCCGCACTATTTTTTTTATTTATGCGGCGCTATAGCCAAGTGGTAAGGCAAGGGCCTGCAAAGCCCTGATTCCCCGGTTCAAATCCGGGTGGCGCCTCCAAAAACCGTGCTTTAAGGCTCGCGCTTAAAGCACGGTTTTGTTTTTCCCGCCGAATGAAGTCGGCTGAAAGCAAAAAACAACTTGCCGCTGTGGTGGAACTGGCAGACACAAGGGACTTAAAATTTTTGGCAGAAAGAAACTAACAAAAAATTCACAAAAAATCTGAAAACTTCACAAAAATGCACGCTACTGTGGTGGAATCGGCAGACACAAGGGACTTAAAATCCCTCGGAGTAAAATCCGTATCGGTTCAAGTCCGATCAGTAGCACCAAAAACGGGAGAAATTCACAGCAATTTCTCCCGTTTTGTTATGTTTGGGAAGAGATTGGGTAGTAAATTTTTGCCGTTTTTGCCTAAAAACCAGCGTTTTTTATTGATTTTGTTTGCACTTCACAATTCATAGTCGATTTTGTTAATTTCTTGCAGAGCGTATTCCTCGGAATAGTCCGTATAGCCTCTGTCCACGCGACTGGTCTTTACATCCTGGTCGTACTCGTGCCCAACCCACTTCATTACAATTTCGGGGTTGCACCCGCACTCTTTCGCCCTGGTTATAAAGGTATAGCGCAGCTCGTGAATGTGCCTGTCGGGGAAAATGCGCTTGAGCGCGTCCCTGATTGTGAATCGGCTCACCGCCTTGGCCTGTTCGAGGTCAATCAGGTACATCACCCTTTTCAGCATCGGCGAAAGGGGGATTTTTCTTATCACGTCTTTGCGACCCTTTCTCGTCTTTTCCGAAACGCAGGTTATGTACTTTTCGTCGTACTCCATGCTGTCAATCTCGCCCACGCGCATGCCGGTGTAGAGAAGGAGTAGGACGCCGGAATTGCCTGCAAACTGTCTGTTCGCCGCACAGAAGTCAACAATGCGCTTTTCCTCTGCCTTTGTGAAGGCGTTGCCTTTCTTGGCTTCGTAGTGCGAAAGCACAATTTTTCTCATGGGCGACTTAATGTCGTAATCGTCGCAGATTACGTCGTACATTGCCGTCAACAGCACTTTAATCTTCTGTGCCGTGCGCATTTTGCCCTCGTCGGTCAGTTCAAACAGGAATTCCTGTATTTCCTTACGCGTTATCTCGTTGACGTGATATTTGCCGAACCGCGGCACAACGTGAAAGTTTAAAAGGTTGCTGTAGCTATTATAAGTCGACTCTTTTACCGTTCTCCTCTTGATTTTCAGCCACTCGGCTACAAAATCTTTAAAGAGGGGGTAGTTGTGGTTTAACCTTTCGCGTTCAACCTCGGCAAACTTGTCCAGAAACTTGCGCTTCATGGTATTGAAATCCTTAGAAGCAACTTCAATGCAATATCCGTCGCGGCGGTACCTCGCCTGATAATATCCGTCCTTGGTCACGCGGTAGGTTACAATTTTGTCGTTGATGGTAAATAATTTTCTTAAATAGTCGGGCATAGAATTTATCTCCTGTTTAGTAAATTTGATAAATTTGTCTGCGCCGACACGTTTAAAATCAGCCTTCTTTTCTTCCTTCGCCGTAATGGCTTTCAGCCGTTCCAGCGTTATGCTCTCCGACGCGGCTTTGAGTATGAGGCGGGTCGCCTCGTCCCTTTCGTCCTCGTCGGGCACATACTTTATTGCATTCAATATTTTCTCTAACTCTCTGTCAGTCATATACCTCCTTGTTGGTTAATTGTGCGTAAAATACTACCATACTTTTTCGTAAAAAGCAATAGTCCGCGCAATTATTTCCCCCAATCATATTTAGATTTTTTATTCAGTGCCTCTCTCTGAGCTTCGGCAAGCTCCTTTTCGCGGTCGGCTTTCATCTCCTCTTCAATCTCGCGAAGGCGGGAGGGGTAGCCGCGCGTCTCCTCCGCAAATAAAGTGGCAAGGGAGGAGAGGAATCCCTCGATTCCCTTGCCTATCGTTCTTTCGGAAAATAAAATATTGCGCCGTAGCCGCCTGTCGTTGGCTTTGTGCTTAAAGCGCTTGCTGTATGTATAGGTGTTCTTGCGTATAAGCCACGCCTGATTGAGCACAATGTCGCCCAGCCGCCTGTGATAGTCCCATTGCAGCCGCTCGATTGTCTTTATCTTTTTAAGGTCGGAGTTGCCGCCGCTCAACGGGCCGTTCATGTAGTTGTTGTCAATGTTCAGCTTTTCCTTGTAGTACTTGCCCATAATGTCGGCGAGCTCCTTTTTCTTCTTGTCGAGCAGCTCTTCAAATTCCCAGTACTTGTCGTACACTTTAATATCTGAGACGAGTACCTTCAACACAACTTCGTCAATGCGTTCGCGGTATGGCTTCATAGCTGCGTTGCCGTATCTCCACACGCAGTCTTCCGGCAACTCTTTTGCCAGCTTGCGCAGTTCCCTCGCCGCCCTGTCGTGGCGGTAGGCTGTCATGCCCTCCGTCGAGCGGGTAAATTGCTTTTCGGCTTCGTCTCTCGCGGCTAACAGTTCGTCGCCGATTGCAATGGCGTTGAGCCTCTCGGTCATGGCGGCGATGGCGTCTAACTTTATCTTGCCTTTGGCTCGGTACTTGTAGCCCGCCGCGCGTTGGTTCTTTACTTTCGGCTCCTTCTCCCAGAACACATAGTGAATGTGCAGGTGCGTAGGTCGGTCGAGGTGGAGGGAGCACATCAGGTCAACATTGTCGGGGTCGAGTCCCGCCTCTTTGAAGAACGGGCGGAAGGTGCGCCGCACGAGTTCTATGCATTTTTGCGGCGTGTCGATCTTTTCGGAATGCTCCTCGTCAAAGGAGATAAAGCCGTGCCAGATATTTTTCTCGCCGCTCTGTGCGCGGAACTTCATGTCGGCAAGCTCGTCTTTAGAAATCATCCCGTCACCGTTGAACACGCCTGTGGACTTTTGCAGGTATTCCAACACGGTCAGCTGCTTTAAATGTTCGCCGCAGATTTTTCCCTCGCGCGTCATATATCTGTAAATAGTGTCGCCGTCGCCCGTCATCGTAAAAAAGGCGCGCTCCTTGGCGTGCTTTTCAATGTCCTTTGCGGAAGAACCTTTCTTTAAGTGGTGGGGTGTATAGGCAATATCAAAAATTACGGGCGCTGTGCTCATGCTCTCACCTCATTATATAAGGCGGGCGGCAAATTGCCGCCCGCCTCTGAAATGCTACTATAATTTCCCACAGGCGAAAATGCACGTTTACTGCATTTTCTTAGCCTGCTATAAGTTTGTTCTCCAAATACTTTCATTTTGTAGTTGTTATTTCCTTTAAAAATTGTCATTTAGCCTCCTTGTTTTCACCCTTGCGTGGTCTTGAAAAATCATCGAGATACATACACATAATATCGAACATTTCCATATTCTGAATGCCCGGTTGTTCGGCTATATATGCGTGCAAATCGCGCAAATCAACGTCCGTGAACAGCGTGCTGCTCTTGTCCAGCGGCTTTTGTATGTTTGGGAAATCTTTATATATCTTGGCGAGGGTAACCCGCTCCTTTCTGCCGTTTGATGCCTTGTTCTTACTCTTTGTAAGTTCGCCCTTCAACAGGTTGAAATAGCTGTCAATCTTGCTGCAATCCCTGTCCTTCACGCGGTTGCCGCCGAACATAAAGTCGCACACCCTTTTAATGAGCAGTCCCGCCTGCGCATCTTTTAAAGAGTAAAAAATGTTCGCATACACCTTTAAAAACGCAAAAGATTTATTCTTACGCGCGGGCGCATTCTCCTTTTTCTGCTCCGTAAGTTCTTCGCTTATCAGCATCAAAACGCTGCCTGCCCTGTCCGTAGCCTTATCGTCCAGCGGTTCGTCCGCAAACATAAAGCGGCACATTTTCTTTATGAACTGCCCCGCTTCGTCATCTGCAAATTCGCCGATAATATCGGCGTAAGTCAAGTAAAATCTGAATTTTTTAATCATTATATTCCTCCTATTATTGTTTTTAAAATTTATTTAATTGCCATATATTATGGGGTTAATGCCTGCTATGGCGGTCTGATAGTTACGTTCATTATTGTTTTACCTCCTATTTCTGTGCACGCAAAAGGGCGGCGGTTGCATTAAAGCAACCGCCGCCCTTCATTGGCTTATATTTAGTTTTAACCTTTGTTATGCAATTCTATATTCCGTAAATTCATTTTAGCGTATCTGAACCGTAAAATCCTTATTTCCTTATCGTCGTCGGCGATTTTATATATCAGCACATAGTTATCAACGGGAATATGGCGGATTTTATCATCAGCTATCAGATAACACAAGCAGTCCGCAAATGAATACGGAAAGTTACAGATATTATCTATCGCACTGTCTATCTTATCCAGCAAATCTTTTGCAGCTTTTATATTGCATAGGTTGTTTGCTATGTATGCAAGCACCCCGTCAATATCATCTTCGGCAAGGGGAGTAATGCGATAACTGTATTTATCCGCCATACTTACCCCTCAACTTTTCCATCACAGACGGCCCGTCTTTCAATTCGCCACGGTCTGCCTGAGCTTTGCCTTCCATAATATTTTTATACATATCTACGGCGGCAAGCTGCTGTTCATAGGTCGCCATACTCATTACAACCATATCGCCATAACCGTTTTTAGTTACAAATATAGGTTCGTTTGTGGCATTACACATCTCCGATATTTTGGTTGTATCACGTAAATCTCTTATTGGTATAATCTGCGGCATAATTTACCTCCATAATTATTATATGTCTCTTGTGCAATAATTATAGCATTATTATGCTGCAATGTCAATACCTTTTTAAAATTTAATCAAGTCTATCGATAACAAAGTCGTAGAACAGAATGTAAAGCCCCTGTTATATAAGTAGATTTAAATTTTACCTAAAATTTCAGGCAATTTAAAATTTCTTTCATTCGGCGAGATTCTATGATTTCATTCGGTTAAATTCTGACCTTTGCATGTTTAAACAACTCGGAACGTCGAAATGTACTGCTCCCGCTAATTAAGTAGATAATATTTTTATAGAAAATTTCAGTCAATTAAGAATTTTTCAAAAAAATTTTTAAAAACCGCTGAAAAATTTTTTAATTATGCCCATTTTTGTCATATTTATTATGTTATAATGCAGGTATGAATGATGAGTATTATAACGACAAGCCAACTTTCAAATTCAGACCTACCAATATCAAAAAGCAGCGCAAGCCGCCGTTTGTGCGCGAGTTCGGCTATTTTTCGCCGTACCTTTTAAACCGCAAACTCGTTCCGGCCGAACGCGAGGGCTACTACCATTACTATTATATGGAGAGCTATTTCACGCCCCGCGCGGTCAAAGTCGGCAATAAATACGTTCCTTGTTGTGGAGCTTCTGGAACTGTTCAAGGGTGACCTCCACGCTCTTGCGCGAGACGTGCTCATCATAAACCTTTACGCTGTCGGACGAGGACCTCGACATATTTTTATACAGCCGCGAAAAGTGCATGAAGCAGAAACAGATTGCCGCCGTTATGGGGCTTTCGGAGGCGCATATTACGCGGCGAATGAGGTTTATTGAGGACAAAATCGAGTACGATATGCTTGACGACGGCGAGCGCACGGAGACTCAAATCAAGGCGATTATGCAGTACAACCGTTTTATCCGCACGGGCAAGTGCGAAAGCTTCGCCGACGTGTTCGTCTATGATTTTCTCCTGAGCATGCCGCAGGAAATGCAGCTGCGCTACCTTTACTTAATGCGCGGGCAACAGAATCTGATAAAGTTCTGTTTTCTATGGGTGTATGAATATTTTTCCGCCGAAACCAAACCCGTGCAAAACCCCAAAACGGCGCTCAATAAAATCAGTTATCAGCTCTATAAAAAGCATGCGGCAAAACTGCGTATATGGTCGCGGCAGCTGTTTATTGCGCTCGAAATAGAAATTGACAACATTGTCCGGCGGTTCGGCATCCGCGACAACAGCCCGAACGAAGAGTTCATAAAAACGGTAAGAAAAGCGGCGAAGGCCAGGGGTCTGACCGTCGCCGAATATCGCGATAATCTGCTGTTCCCACACGGAAGGGAGAAGATTTTAACGCGATTTAAAAAATACTTAAAGCTCCACCCCGAACACGCCGCCGACTACAAACCTCCAGTTAAACCCACCAACACCGTCACGCGAAATTTTGTAGTAAGAAAGAGCAAATAAAAATCGCCCCGATATTCGGAGCGATATAATATCAGCTTTCTCTGCCAATGACAAAGTCGGTGCTGCACTCAAAATATTCTGCAAGACGGACAATGCTCTCCACCGTGGGTTCATATTTGCCTTTATGCCAACGGTTCACCGTTTCTTCCGTAAGTTTGGTCTCTTTTTCTAATTTGTATTTCGAGATATTAAAGTGGTCAAGCAACAGCGTGAGTTGTTCACCGAACGGTGGACGGTTCTTAAATACTTTTTCTTCAATGTTGTCAGACAAGCCCAATAAATAGTCGGTCGAACAGTGAAAAAAGTCTGCAAATGCTACTAAGGTTTTTAATGAGGGCATGCGCTCGGCTCTCAATACGCGGGCTATTGCAGATTGGTCAACGGCAATTTCTTTCGAAAGAGATTGAGTGTTAATTTCTGCTTCGTCCATCAGTTCTTTGAGCCGTTCAGAGAGTTTCGACAAAATATCCATAAAATAGTGTTCCTTCGTCAAAATATTATCCCACAGTCTGACCAAATTAATTTGCGATTTGGTCAAACACAGGGGTATAATATAAGTACGCAATGAGTGCGCACTATTGCAGAAAAATTTTAACGGAGGAACGTTATGGAAAACGTGTCGAAAAATTCTACAAATGATAAAGTTTTGTCGCAAATGGAGTTTGAAAATTTACATATCTCACCCGATGATATTTTGTGCAGTATTCAACCATTGATAGGCGAATACTTTGACGGCGATTGTCAGTGCTCAAGCGACTGCATTACCTACATCGCCGCCAACGGTCAGAAGTTCCGGATTTTAGTAGCGAAGATTGAATAGTATCTTATAAATACGGATATGGCAGCAAATATTTGTTGCCGCAAATTTACTTCGTACTGTTGCTGGTATCTATGTGGAAAGAGTAATAGTATGAATTTTCTTATATTATCAATCACAAAAATACCTGTGCAAAAAATATTAAAAAGTATTGACATATATAAATAAGTGTGATAAAATAAAATCACAAAAATACCTGTGCAAAATGGAGGTGTGTATGCTGCTGTCTGATGTGGCTGTCTTGCGAACAGGGGCTGTATTGTCTAGGTTGCAAGTGAGTGAGAATAGTGATGCTTGTTTTCGGTATGATGTTTTGAATCTTCGGAATATTGATGAGACAGGCAGAATACATCGCAGTGACTGTATACAGGTTTGTTTGAGAGAGCAAGTACAGCCGGATACGATTACAGAGCCTGATGATATACTTGTCAGGTTAAGTTATCCATATACGGTAATTTATATCGACTCGGAATGCGATTGTGGTTTGCTTGTGCCTTCACATTTTGGTATTGTCAGGACAAAAGGGGATATTCTTCCAAAGTACTTATACGCAATTCTGGATAGCTCTGTAGCGCGTAAGGATTTTGCATTGAACGCCAGTGGCAGTACAATTCTGGGTACCATAAGCATCAAAAATATTGGCACGATTCAAGTTCCCTTAGCCTCTGTCGAACGCCAGCAATTAATTGGTTGTTATCATAACTACGCAAAAAAAGAAATCAGATTATTGGAAGACTTGACAAATGAGAAGGCGCGCCTGCTTTCATTAACAAACAAAAAAATAATAGGACAAGCAAAAGGAGAAAGGGTATGACTACACAGAAAGATATAGAAAATGTTTTATGGAGCGCTTGCGATACATTCCGCGGAAAAATAGATAGTTCACGCTATAAAGATTACATACTCTCTATGATGTTCGTAAAGTATATCAGCGATGTTTACAAAGAGACCCGTGAGCATTATTTAACTCAATATAATGGAGATGAAACAAGAGTTGAGCGCGCCATGTCGCGCGAGCGTTTTGTTATGCCTGAAACGGCTACGTTTGACTACCTTTATAAAAACAGGGATAGTGTGGACATAGGTGAAAAGATAAACAAGGCGTTGAGCGAAATCGAAAATAAAAATAGCGTAAAACTTCACAATGTATTCAGGGCTATAGATTTTAATTCGCAGGTTGACTTCGGGGAACCGAAGACGAAAAACGCCACCCTGCGCACCCTTCTCGAAGATTTCAACAAGCTTGATTTAAGGCCTTCACAGCTTGCCAACAATGATATAATCGGCGACGCGTATCAGTATATGATAGCTATGTTTGCCTCAGATGCCGGGAAAAAAGGTGGTGAATTTTTTACCCCAAGCAAAGTATCTGAGCTTGTTGCAAAGCTCGTTGAACCAAAGGAAAATGACCGCATTTGTGACCCTACATGTGGCAGTGGCGGCTTGCTTTTAAAAGCTGCGGCAGAGGCACATTCAAAAAAGATACGCATCTACGGACAGGAGCTCAACTCGCAGACTTGGGCGCTTTGCAAAATGAATATGTTTTTGCATAATGTGGATGACGCTGTAATCATGAACGGCGACACGCTTTCAAATCCTCTATTGTTAGAAAACGACAAGCTGATGAAGTTCCAGGTTGTTGTCGCAAATCCTCCTTTTTCGCTTGATAAATGGGATGCTGGTTTTTTGAGTGAAGCACCTGCGGACGAAAAGGGTAAAAAGCCTGAAAAAATGACTGCAGGGTTAGACCCATATAACCGATTCGATATCGGCGTTCCCCCAGCAAGCAAGGGCGATTATGCGTTTGTATTGCATATGATTGCAACTTTGGATGACTATGCGGGGCGTATGGCGGTTGTATTGCCTCACGGAGTGTTGTTCCGCGGTGCGGCTGAGGGCAGAATCAGGCGGCAGTTAATTGAAACATATAATTTACTCGATGCCGTTATCGGATTGCCCGAAAATCTCTTTTACGGAACGGGTATTCCTGCCTGCATACTTGTATTCAAAAAGAACAGAACTACGCGCGACGTTTTGTTTATCGATGCCAGCGGCGAAGGCAACTACGAAAAAGGTAAAAATCAGAATATCCTTCGCGATTGCGATATTGAAAAGATAATAAGTCATTACAAAGCTTATGCTACCGATGAAAAATACAGCTACCGCGCATCCTTCGACGAGATAAAGGAAAATGACTTTAACCTCAATATACCCCGCTATGTAGATACATTTGAAGAAGAACCGCTCGTCGATATAGAACAGGTTAAAAGCAATATTAAAAATATTGAGAACGAACTTGCCGAGGTGCAGAAAAAAATGGCCGAATACCTTAAGGAGTTAGGGTTATGAGCGATGGAAAAGATTTAACAATCCGCAATAGTACGGCGGAGTTCCTAATTTTTGAATTGCAGTCCAAAGGGGATTCAATAGAGGTCCGTTATGAGGACGAAACCATTTGGCTGACCCAAAAGATGATGGCGGCATTGTTTGATGTAACAGCGCCGACTATAAATGAGCATTTAAAAAATATCTATTCTTCGGGGGAGCTTGAAGAAGCGGCAACTATTCGGAAATTCCGAATAGTTCAAACAGAGGGTACACGCAAGGTCAGTCGCGAGGTCGACCATTACAACTTAGATGCGGTTATATCCGTCGGTTATCGCGTAAATTCCATTCGCGCTACACAGTTCCGCCGCTGGGCAACGCAGGTGTTAAAACAGTTTGCCATTCGCGGTTATGTAATTGATAGAAAACGTATGGAAAACGGCACAGCTCTTGGGGAAGATTACTTTGAGCGCCTTCTCGAAGAGATACGTGAAATTCGTCTCAGCGAGCGCCGCTTTTATCAGAAGATTACCGATATATACGCAACGAGCGTCGATTATGATGCTAAGTCGCCCACATCACAAAAGTTTTTTGCAACCGTGCAGAATAAAATGCATTATGCCGTTACAGGGCGCACTGCCAGCGAACTAATTACAGACCGTGCAGACAGTACAAAGAAACATATGGGTTTGACTTCGTGGGAGGGCTCGCCCGACGGCAAAATTTTGCGCACCGATGTGGGTGTGGCAAAAAATTATCTTTCCAAAGACGAGTTGGAAGCTATGGGGCGCATTGTTTCATCTTTCCTCGATTTGGCGGAAGATTTTGCAAAGCGTAAAATCCCCATGACTATGGAAGATTGGGCAAAACGCCTTGATAGCTTTTTGAAATTGACAGGTAGGGATGTGTTAAAGAACGCTGGCAGCGTTTCGCATAAAGCTGCCATTAAATATGCTGAAAGTGAATTCGAAAAATACCGCATAATACAAGACAGGCTTTACGAAAGCGATTTTGATAAGCTCGTCGAAGAGACTGAAAAGAAATAAATCTGATATATGATAGGGAGAAATTCAAAGATGAAAAAGAAAATCTCAAGAAAATATACCAATAATTGGCCAATAGTTGCAATCTGTTATGATTTTGATAAAACCTTATCACCGAAAGATATGCAGGAATTTGGGCTTATTCCTAAACTGAATTGTTCTTCTACGGATTTTTGGGACGAGTCTAATGGCATGGCAAAGCGGGAGGGGATGGATAAAATTCTTGCCTACATGTGGACTATAATAAAAAGAGCGAGAGAGACTGCAAGAATAACAGAAAAAGATTTCAATAAACTCGGCTCTGGAATTGAGCTCTTCCCTGGCGTAGATACATGGTTTGAAAGAATTAATAATATTGCGGCCGAATTACATATAAATGTTGAACATTACATTATTTCAGCGGGTTTAAAGGAAATTATTAAAGGGACGTCGATAGCAAAATATTTTGAAGAAATATACGCATCATCCTTTTTATATGACGTACAATATAAAAATCCAATTTGGCCAAGGCAGGTTGTTAACTATACTACTAAAACACAGTACCTTTTTAGGATAAATAAAAATTGTCTTGATTTAAGCGATGAAGATGCTGTTAACGATTATAAAGAAGATAAGGAAAGACGAATACCGTTTCGTAATTTCATCTATATCGGTGACAGTGAAACTGATATCCCTGCGATGAAGATAGTTAAAAATGGGGGAGGAGTATCCATAGGCGTTTATAACCCTCAGACAAAAAATATGGATAGGGGGCGTAAACTTCTTAATCAGGAAAGGATTGATTTTTTGATGCCTGCAGATTATTCAGAAGGATCGAGAATTGAAAAACTGGTCGAAGCTACTTTGCAAAAGATTAATGCAAATAATGTGCTTATAAGTCTTAATAACAGGCAGAAGCAATATGTCGAGCATTTGGAGTATGCTGAGGAGTTAATTGAATACACAGATAATTTTATCGACAGAGAGTCGCTTGATTCTGAAGATATCAGTAATATGCGTTCGCAGGCTCGTAGGCTTATGAAACGTGTTAGAAGGCAACTGCATGCCTGGGACGACGATATTGCTTCTGTTGAGGAAATAGATGCTTTTGCTGACGGAGTAGAGAGCAAGTTAATGGAAGTGTTTAAAAAGAAGAGAAAAGAAGCCAAAGAAAGGTTAGCGTTGTCGCAGGAATCGTCTGTAAAAACAGAGAATAATGACGGGGATAGCGGCGAAATTATATAGGACTGTTAATTACCGAGGAGGAGAGATAATGGCAAGAACAGTTAACGGAGCTTTTGATGAGTTCAGAAGAGAACATGTTGATTTAGATCCCGATGTTGTGTTGGCCGCACGTGCAAGCAGGGATAACTTGTTAGAAAATATAAAGGAATTTGATGATAAGGGTAATTTTTTTGACCTATGTCAGGACTTTGACTTGCATTTTGGGTCTTTTTCCAGAAAGACAAAGTGTAGGGAGTTAGATGATATTGATTTAATGATTGGTATTGCTGCATGTGAGGCGACCTATAATAGTGGAGATAATTATGCTAATGTGCATATTTATGTGGGAAATAATCGTGCACAGCGGGAATGTGCTAATGCTGATGGCACATTAAATTCTACGTTAGTTCTTAATCGATTTAAGAAAGAGTTGGAAAAACTGAGAGATTATTCGCGATCGGAAGTAAAGCGCGACCACGAGGCAATAAATCTTAATTTAATCTCCCGCGATTGGGCATTTGACATAGTGCCTTGCTTTCACACTGTTAAAGAAATTGATGGAAGAGATTATTACCTTATACCAAACGGAAAAGGTGATTGGAAAAAGACCGAGCCAAGAATAGAACAGAACAGGGTGATACAACTCAGTAAAAAGCATAACGGGAAAGTTCGCGATACAATTCGACTTGTAAAGTATTGGAACAAGCGCGGCAAGATGCCCACAATGACATCATACGTCCTTGAAACTATGATTTTGGATTATTTTGAGCGTGAAAGTGTTGTTGCTAATAGAATATGTGAAAGGTTCGTCAACGTGTTAGAGTATATTGCAAATCATATTTATGGTTATGTTGCCGACTCTAAAAATATTGAAGGAAATATCAATAATCTTGAGGCAATAGAAAAAAATAAGCTGTTTTCGAGAGCGAAAAATGATTGCATTAAAGGTTATAATGCCTTACAAAGCGAAAGAGCAGGTGATTTAAAGAAAGCAATCAATTTATGGTCTGATATTTTCGGTAACGATTTCCCTACATACGGTTAATAATATGGATAGAATTTATCAAAGACAAAATGAACCTGGAATGATTGGCGCTCAAAAGGCGGCACGATGTTTATATTCCAAAGCAAAAAAGATTGCGGGTATAAACTATTTTGGTACGCTGTTTTTTGCTGTGTTGTTTTCTATTTTAGCAACTTTTATTTCAGATAATAAAATAGATTATTGGTCTTTTGCTTTTTCAATAGGCATTTTTCTTGCAAACTTTGTATTTGATTATTTTATAAATAGAACCAAATCTTTAGCGGCAGGATTACAGCAGTATTTTGATGTAAATGTTTTTGGCTTAGATAGGACAAAAAGATATTTAAGCAAAAGTATGCCTGAAAGGCAGAAGAGGATAAATGCCATATCTAAATATAAAGATAAGGATGTTGGTGATGTTTCAAACTGGTATAAGGACTATTCGGGATTAAGTCATAGCAAACAAATATTAAAGTGTCAAGAAGAAAATATTAGGTGGGATAGCGAGCTTAGACAAAAATATATCTGGGTCCTCATTGCATTATGTATTATCGAGTTATTGATAATTGTAGCGTTTGCCATACATGGAACGGGAATAGTAAATGGTATTGCGATTGCTGTATGGGTCGTACCAATATTAAAAGTTTTCATAACAGTTATTTTGGCTCTTGCGAAAGATATAAAGCGTTTAAGTGAGATAGAGCAAGAAACAAATCAAGCGGAAGCTCAAGAACAAGACGAATCTAAACTTTTTGAATGTGTGTGCGATTTACAACATTTAATATATGAGCATAGATCACAATGCTGTCTTATTCCCGATTTCTTTTATAAGCTATTTCGTGAAGCAGATGAAAGACGAGAGAGTAAAATTAAAGAAGAAACCTTGAGAGAGGAAAGTTCAAATGAATTCAACGATAAAGGCGAGGATTGAAAAAATTAAGAACCGGGAAGTGCCTGAAGAATATAAAAGGACAAAAGCTGGAATTTTACCACTCGAATGGGATTATTGTCCATTAAATAAAGTTTCTAAAAAAATAAAATCAAAAAATCATGGTAAAAAAATTAAAAAAATATTGACTAATTCAGCAAATGAGGGGATTATAAGTCAAACGGAGTATTTTGATAAGCAAATAGCTAACAATGATAATATTGAAGGCTATTATGTTGTTAATAAATGTGATTTCGTTTATAATCCGAGGATATCGGTTTCCGCTCCATGTGGACCAATCAACTGTTATCATGGAGACAAAACGGGCATAATGTCGCCATTATACACAGTTTTCTCGATCGACTATCAGACTATTGATCTTAATTATATAGAGCAATATTTTGCTTCATCGTATTGGCATAGATATATGAAAAGTGTTGCTAATTATGGAGTAAGAAGCGATAGAATGAATATAGCTGACGAAGACTTTTTCCTATTGCCTTTACCATTGCCGCATATGCCCGAACAGAAGAAAATTGCGGAGATTTTGTCGACGCAGGATAGGGTTATTGAGCTAAAAGAAAAATTGCTTGCTGAAAAACAGCAGCAGAAAAAATATTTAATGCAACAATATTTAACGGGTAAGAAACGTCTTCCTGGATTTACTGATGAATGGCTCAGAGTTAAGCTTTCAGAAGTACTAACAGAAACTTGTAAAAAAAATATAGGAGTAGATTTGACTATATGTTCTGTGTCAGTTCAAAAAGGAGTTGTAAATCAAGTTGAGCATCTTGGCCGAAGTTTTGCGGCTAATGACACATCAAATTATAATGTTGTAGAATACGGTGATATTGTATATACAAAGAGCCCTACTGGACTATTTCCTTTCGGAATAATTAAGCAGAGTCAGTTGTGTGAAATTGTCGCTGTTTCGCCGCTATATGGTATATTTAAGCCGATTACATATTCCATAGGATATATTTTAAATAGTTATTTTGAGGTTTCTGTCAATACAAACAATTATCTTAAACCGATCATTCAAAAAGGGGCAAAAAATACAATTAATATTACAAATGAAACTTTTTTATCAGGTAAATTGTTGTTGCCTATGGATGAAAAAGAACAAACTGCTATTGCTGAAATTTTATCCACAGCGGATAAGGAAATCGAACTTCTTAAAAAGGATATAGAGCAGGAAAAATTAAAGAAAAAATCACTTATGCAGTTACTTTTGACCGGAATTGTGAGGGTAATAAATGATTGAGTTAATAAAAAACGTATTTATAGGCAATGAAGCCGATTATTATTCCATTCAGCATGAGCATGATTGGGCCATATTACATTGTTGCAAACACCCATTTCATTGTCAGTTTGTCGGTTACAGAGGGAAATTAAATCCAGCTCATCCGAATTATGCGCTAAAACGTATTGGAAACGAAATGGCTCTAAATCTTGTGGATATGGATAAATTCAGCCCTGACTATTTGGATTTTAACAAAAAAATGTTTGAGGTGGCTTTTGCGTTTCTAGATGAATACAGAGAAAAAGGTTTTAAGTTGCTTATTCATTGTAATCAGGGAGAATCGAGAGCGCCTACAATCGGCTTGTTGTATGTCTCCCGTTTAGGAGTATATAACTATGCGGGTTTTGAAGAATCGGTTCAAAAATTGCGGATGGTATATCCGCAATATGCACCAGGGAACAATATTTACAAAACAGTAGCTGCCTTATGGCAATATTTTATTAAAAATAGTAACGTGAAATAATCAAAGGTACATTGTCATGCAGGAAAATTTTTCATTCAATGAACGAAGCACCAGTCAGAATCCCGCGATTGAACTGCTTCAAAAAATGGGCTATACATATATTCCCCCCGAAGAATGCGCGGTTCTGCGAGGGAACGATTATAATGTCCTTTTAAAGCCCATTTTAAAAGTCTGGCTGGAAAAGATTAACAGCTTTGAATATGGCGGCGAAAAGCGCTCGTTTTCAGAGGATAATATCAAGCGTGCGATCGAGGAGCTAGACGTGCCCCTCACCGACGGGCTTATAAAGACGAGCGAAAAAATCTATGATGCGCTCATGCTTGGGAAAAGTTATCCTGAAACGACTGCCGACGGGACAATAAAGAGCTTCAATCTTAAATATATCGACTGGGAACATCCCGAAAACAACGTTTATCACGTCACGGAAGAATTCACCGTTTCAAGTTGGGACAGGCTCCGCAAAATCCGCCCCGATGTCGTTCTATTTATAAATGGCATTCCGTTTGCTGTCATAGAATGTAAGTCGCCAACGGTTGATATACAGCAGGCAATAGAACAGACTGTGCGCAATCAGGGTACAGACTATGCCCCGCAACTTTTCAAGTTCGTCCAGATAGTGCTGGCGGTTGGCATGAATGAAGCGTTGTACGCCACTTGCGGTACGGGTAAAAAATTCTGGGGCATATGGAAGGAACAGGACGAAGCTTTCATGCAACAGTCGCTTAAGAAATATGTAAACGGCAGGCTCGATACAACTCAGGATCGCGCCATTATTTCGTTGCTCTCAAAGGAGCGTTTACTTGAACTTACGCAGTTCTTCATTGTTTACGATGGCAATATAAAAAAAATATGCCGATATCAACAGTACTTTGCCGTAAAGGAAATTATTAAAACAATAAATCAAAACGATATACGCTGCAACAGACAGGGCGGTGTAATCTGGCATACTCAAGGAAGCGGCAAGTCAATCACGATGGTTATGTTGGCTAAATTCTTGCTTATGAAACTTGCCGGGCAGCCTAAAATTGTCGTCGTTACCGACAGAAAGGAGTTGGACAAGCAGATAGCTCAGACGTTTGCACATACGCGCCTTAAACCTGCGCGCGCAACCAGCGGCAGACATTTAATTACGCTCATAAATTCCGATGCCGTAGATGTTGTCACTGCAATTATAAATAAATTCAATACAGTCGAAAATAGCGGACTCAAAAATTATTCGCGCGATATATTTGTACTCGTTGATGAAAGCCATAGAAGCAATTATGGTTCCATGGCAGCTAAAATGCGCACTGTCTTCCCCAATGCTTGCTATTTAGGTTTCACCGGTACGCCATTGATGAAGAGTGAAAAAAATACGATGGCGAAGTTTGGTAAGCTTATCCATAAATATACTATCACCGACGGTGTTACCGACCATGCAATAGTACCTTTGATTTATGAAGGCAGGTTTGTGGAACAGCGCGTGGACGAAGAAAATATTGATTTGTGGTTCGAGCAGACTACCAAAAATCTCACTCCCGAACAGCGCACGGACCTCGCAAATAAATGGAGTTCGATAAGGCGACTTACCTCTACCGACGCGCGCATAAGGCGTATTGCGCTCGACATAAACAAGCATTTTTGCGAGGCAATGAAGGATAGTGATTTTAAAGCCATGCTCGCTTGCAATTATAAAAAAGATGCCATACGTTATCTAGATTGCTTCGATACTATGGGCGATTTAAGGTGTGCTGTGGTTATTTCTGCGCCAGATATGCGTGAGGGCGCCGACGATGTCGACGAAAGTCTTGACGATGACGTCTGTGCGTTCTGGCAACGCATGATGAAAACATATGGCGACCAGGACACCTATGAGGAGACGCTCAAAGAACAGTTTAAGCACGGCGATATAGATATTTTAATTGTATGTAGCAAGCTACTTACTGGGTTCGACGCGCCGCTCACGCAAGTATTATATATCGATAAAGAACTTAAAGAACACGGTTTATTGCAGGCGATAGCGCGCACAAACAGGCTATATGACGGCAAAGATTTTGGCTGGATAATAGACTATCGCGGTTTATTAAAAAAGCTTGACGATGCAATGGAAATATACGGCGGCGCAGGGCTTGAAAACTTTGACACTGAGGATATTAAAGGAGTTGTTGTCGATGTAATGGCGAGTATTTCGCGTGTCCGCGAGGCTTACTCGCAACTCATGGATTTATTTAGGGGCATTCACCTAAACGACGAGGAAGCGGTTCAGCGCAGTCTGGAGGACAAAGATAGACGTAATCAGTTCTATGATTTGCTCTGTTCTTTTGGCAGGGCGCTACGTGTTGTTGTCAATTCTGAGCAGGTTATTCAAGCCATATCCCGCGACGAACTTGAAAATTTGAAATCAGAATTTTTAAGATTTACTAAAACAAGAAGAGCTGTAAAAATAAGGTATTGCGACGCAATCGACAATAGAGATTTCGAAAAGCAGATGCAGGAATTACTTGACCAGCATTTGTGCGTTGCCGGGTTAAAACAGATTACTCCTCCCGTGGATATACTTGATGGCGATAAACTTGAAGAACAATTACAAGATTTGGGCTCCGCCGCAGCAAAGGCGGCTGCCATTCGTTCTCATCTGGCAAAAAGTATAAAACAACATTATCAGGAAAACCCTGCATACTACGATAATTTCTCCAAAAAGATTGCCAACGCATTGGAACTCTATAAAAATCAAGTTATAAGCGAAAGTGAGTATCTCTTAAAAATGCGAGAGATTATGGAGGAGTACCGTCAGGGCATTACGGATATTAAATACCCCGAAAGCATAAAGGGCAATCTTCATGCGCAGGCGTTTTTTGGCATCGTTGCGGGGATACTCGATCATGAAATCAATCTTGCAGATAATTTTGATTTGATTGGCGAAATCTCGCTTAAAATAGCGCAGATTATCGAAGAGCACAATGCAGTCGACTGGCAGACTAATATCGCAATACATAACAAAATAGCGCAGGATATTGACGATATGTTCTATGAGTACGAAAAACAAGGAAAGCTAAAATTAAGTTTTGATACCATAGACCGCATTATCGAAAATGTAAAGACTGTTGCGCTCAGGAGATTTTAATGGAACGAATTATCTACTTTCCTGAACGCGTTTTGCGCTATCAATATGAAATAAAAGATGTTAAAAATATAAATGTCAGGGTGAGACCAGACATGACGGTATATGTTTCGGCAAATAAGGCTGTCGATTCAAAAGATATAGATGCTTTTTTGATGGAGAAAAGGAAATATATTCTTTCCGCGTTAGAAAAGTATGAGGAAGTAAAACGCTACTCTGATGTGAAAAAGCAATTTGTTGACGGCGAATCGTACAGATATCTTGGACGCGATTTAAGGCTTAAACTGAAGTATGGCGAACCGCATGTTGAGACTGATGGCCTGTTTTTATATCTTACGGTGCGTGACAATTCGGATACAGATAAGAAACGCATGATAGAAGATTGGTATAACACGCAGTGTAAAAACGAGGTATGCGAGGTATGCGACAACATTTATGCCATCTTTAAAAAATATGGAGTAACAAAACCTCAAATCATTTTTAAAAATATGGTGTCGCGCTGGGGCAGCTGTCAACCTAAGCGTGGAAGCATAACTTTAAATCGTAGATTGATTGAAATGCCTCGGATATGCATCGAATATGTTGTCCTGCATGAATTTGTACATTTCTTGCGGTCTGACCATTCAAAGCAATTTTATGCGTATATGACTATGTTCATGCCGGACTGGGAGCAAAGGGCAAGACTTCTTGAAAAAGAAGGAGTTTATGGTATAACTTATTAAAAACGGGGGATTGACAATGCTTAAAAATGGACTGTATGAAGAGGTTATAAATAAAGGTCTCGGCGAGGAGCTGGATGGCTCCCAGGACAAGCTTATAAAGAGTGCGCCCATCGACAAGGCGGAGGCCGCCAAGATACTTTCTAAATACATAACCCAAGTTGTAGAAAGGGGTCTCGACAATATCGTAGATAACGGCGGCGACATACAGTCACAAATTGAGCTGACAAACAAAATAGTATCGACTATTAGAACCGAAACACGCGAGAGCGATTTCGACAGCCTTTCGGTTGACAAAAGGGCCGAACAGCTTTTGGCTTTACTTGATAAGACCAACAGCATATACGGTATAAATGAAAGGGCTGAAATTGTGCGCCCGGTAACGTCAATTGCGCAAAGCTCGCTCTTTACGGGTGCCGTCCATGAGCCGCAGATGGGCACAGAACTAAAGAAGGAAATTGCCTCCTGCGATAGAATCGATTTTTTGGTGTCCTTTATTAAGTGGAGCGGTCTGCGCATCATCTATGAAGATTTAAAAACATTCACAGCCAACGGCGGCAAATTGCGCATATTGACCACGTCATATATGGGTGCGACGGACATTAAGTCCATTGAAATGCTCAGCCAATTGCCAAATACGGAAATTAAAGTTTCTTACGACACTAAGCGAACCCGCCTTCACGCAAAGACGTATATTTTCTATCGCAATACGGGCTTTACTACGGCTTATGTGGGCTCCTCCAATCTTTCGAACGCGGCGATGACTAGCGGCTGTGAGTGGAACGTAAAGGTCACTGCACAAGATTTACCCGATACGATAAAGAAAATTTGCGCAACATTTGAGAGCTATTGGAACTCCGACGAGTTTGAACTCTATACCCCCGAACAGCACGATAAGTTGCGCGTTGCAATCATTCGTGAACGCGGCGTGGATAATGGTCCCGACGTAGCCTACTTTTTTGATGTAACGCCCTACCCCTACCAGCAGGAAATTTTAGATAAAATTCAAGCCGAACGACAAATTCGCGGAAACTTTAAAAACTTAATTGTTGCAGCGACGGGTACGGGCAAAACAGTTATTTCCGCCTTCGATTACAAAAATTTCTGTAAAGAACTTGGCCGCCCCGCAAACCTTTTGTTCGTCGCGCATCGCGAGGAAATTATAAAGCAAAGCATAGCTACCTTCCGCGGTATATTAAAGGATAACAACTTCGGGGACCTGTTCGTTGGCAACGAAAAGCCCGCTTCGCTCAACAATCTATTCGTATCTATTCAGACATTCAATTCACGCACACTTACGAGTGTAACCACGCCTGACTTTTATGACTACATAATAGTGGACGAATTCCATCATGCCGCCGCTCATTCATATCAGGAGGTTTTAACTTACTACAAGCCCAAAGTTCTTTTGGGTTTGACTGCTACGCCTGAGCGTATGGACGGCAAGAGCATTTTGGAGTATTTCAACAATCGCATCACGGCTGAAATTCGCTTGCCCGAAGCCATAGACAGAAAACTGCTCTGCCCGTTCCAATACTTTGGCGTGACTGACGAGGTCGATTTGAGCGATTTAAAATGGGAGCGCGGCGGTTATAACCGCAAGGAGCTCTCCAATGTTTATACAATTAACCAGGCCGTCGCATGCAGGCGTGCCAATCTCATTATCCAGTCGATATTTAAGTACGTAACAGACATAAACGAGGTAAAGGGGCTCGGCTTCTGCGTCTCTAAAGAACACGCTAAGTTTATGAGCGACTACTTCAATTCTAAAAATATTCCTTCAATGTACCTCGTCAGCGAGACCTCGGACGAGGAGAGAAACGGCGCAAAAAAGCGATTAGTTGAGGGATATGTGCGGTTTATTTTCGTTGTAGACATATACAACGAGGGCGTGGATATACCCGAAGTCAATACTGTATTGTTCCTGCGCCCCACCGAATCGCTCACAATATTTTTGCAGCAGCTCGGCCGTGGTTTGCGCCTCTGCGAGGGTAAAGATTGTTTAACCGTGCTCGACTTTATTGGTCAAGCCAATAAAAATTACAACTTCGAAAGCAAGTTTGCCGCACTTTTAGATGATACCTCCCGCGGAGTGATAAGCGAGCTCAACAATGGTTTTGTTTCAGCGCCAAAGGGTTGCTATATTCAGCTTGAAAAGTTGGCAAAAGAGTATATTTTAAACAACATAAAGGCTTCGTTCGGCGCTACGGCAGGACTCATCTCTAAGTTGTCCAGCTTTGAAGAAACGAGTGGACTCCCCCTAAATCTCGCTAATTTTGTAGAGTATAATCACCTTGATATTCGCACCATATATGCCCACGAAAACTCATTTTCGCGCCTTAGCGCACGGGCATGCGTCAGGGATAATTTTACTGAGGACGGCGAGGAAATAATTACAAAGGCGCTTGCAAGAATTTGTGCAATAAACTCTCGCCGTTGGCTTAAATTTTTATTGAATACGCTTCCTTCTATTGAGACAAGGACGGCGACAGATTTTGATGATTGCCAAAAGCGTATGCTGCGCATGTTTGAGTTCACCATCTGGCCCAATACCGATAGCGAAGATAATATCCTTCGCACTCTTGAAAAGTTGGCTTCACTCAAAAATAGTCCTGTAATGTTCGGTGAAATGCTTGAGTTGATGCAGTATAACTTTGATAACATCGACTTTGTGGACGAGCCCGTGGACTTGGGCTTTGATTGCCCGCTCGACTTGCATTGTAACTATACTCGCGACCAAATTTTTGTTGCACTCGATTATTTAAAGCCGTCTGTCGTTCGCCAGGGCGTAAAGTGGCTGCCAGAAAAGAAGCTCGACGTGTTCATAAATACACTCAATAAGGCTGAAAAAGATTATTCGCCCACGACAATGTACAACGACTATTCAATAAATGAATGGCTGTTCCATTGGCAGAGCCAGAGCACCACTAACGACACCTCTCCCACGGGGCAGAGGTATATCCACCACGCGGAAATGGGCAGCAAAGTTTTACTGTTTGTCCGCGAATATGAGTCAGATATTGCAGGCACGGCGCCCTTTACCTTCTTGGGCTTAGCCGACTACAAGTCGCACGAAGGCAGCAAGCCCATGAGCATAGTCTGGCAACTCCGCGCCCCTATCCCCGCGAAATTCATTAAAAGGACAAATAAGCTGATTGGGTAGTATCTTGTTTTATGGCGCTTCAAACTTAATATGAGGCAGATTCTAAAATGGATAAGATTTTTAATACGGATGATATTTATGCTTCCAATGCCAATTTATTTAAGCAATTAAATATAGATGCAAGCATTAAGTTAATTCAAGATGATATAAGCATGATGAATGATTTATCGGACTTATTTTATGATAAATCATTTGTGAGCATTGATAACAAAGTAATTAATTTGGTTGAGTTATTTCAGTCAGTTCAGCTTACATTATATAGCGCATTGGAATGTTTTAAGCATTTTTGCATTGCAGATACATATACCCTTATAAGAAAATATAAAGATGATTTATTTTTCTATCTTTATATACTAGTTTACTCTACTGAGAAAGTCGATTATTTTAATAAATCTAAGTGGAATAATAAGGAAGACAGAATTAAAGATTGGACACATAATAAGTTGCATGATTGTAATTCTAGTCTTATGTTAAAAGAAATTGGAGAATCTCCAATAGTTAGGGAAGCAGTTGCCAAATATAATCTAAGACATATTTTTATAGAAAATAATAAGAAGTTTGATAATTATGTTCATAGCAATGGAGCTGATTTTTTAAATTGCGTGTTAACTAAAAAAATTTGCGATCATAAATATATTAAAGAGCAACTACATAATATCCCTTGCGTTATAAATTATATCACTGCAAGTTTTACTTTTCTTCTAATTCTGTGTGTCTCGCATTATATTAGTTCAAGCGATTATATTGATAGTTTTGAAAGCGGTCAGACCCCGATTGACGGTTCTCAATATTTTGTTGCCCCGTTTGTAGTAGAATATTTAAAAAAGCATTTAGATGTTTTAGATAGTTCTTGCTATCAATATTTAAAGGATAATACAACAATGTTGTTTTAAAAAAGAGGAAAGCTATGGAACAAGTTTGTAAGTTTTTGAAGGACGCGAGGACATATTACCTTGCAACAATGGACGGTGACCAGCCGAGAGTAAGACCGTTCGGCACGGCTCATATCTTTGAGGACAAGCTGTACATACAGACGGGCAAAGGCAAGGCGGTCGCAAAGCAGATTAACGCAAATCCAAAGGTGGAAATATGCGCGATGAATGGCGACGAGTGGATTCGCATTGACGGTACTCTCGTTCTTGACGATCGCGTGGAAGCTCAGGAGAGCATGCTTGACGACTATCCTTCGCTCCGCAAAATGTACACGACGGGACCCGATGGCAACACGGCGGTTTATTATTTCAAGGACGCCACGGCGACAATTTACTCGTTCTCCCACGCGCCAGTTGTAATTAAATTCTAACCAGAAATTGAGGCACTTGGAAATTTTACTTGCAATATGCCCATAAAGGTGCTATACTGATTATAGTTAAAATGAAGACATTGAGTTAATGAAAATTAAAAAAGCTTTTTAAGCGAGTTCTGCGGCGCCGATTTGGTCTCGGCGCCGCAGTTTTCATGTCTGAAAGTAAAAAATCTCTTGCTATTGTTCGAGGTTTAGAATATAATGTATATAGTATATACCATACATGGAGAAGTTGAATGCTCAGCTATATTTCAGCAAAAGAAGCGGCGGAAAAGTGGGGAATATCCCAGCGCAGAGTTGCAATTCTGTGTTCTGAAAACCGCATAAGCGGCGCAATGATGGTCGGTAATATGTGGATAATACCAGCGAATGCCGAAAAACCTGCGGACAAGCGCACGACGAAAATTGATAAAACCAAGACAAAATATGTCGTTACAATCGAAGAAATGATTTCTCAGGATTTCGAGGTCTATGCGAAAGATATAGGCGAAGCTTTGGATATAGCCGAGAAAAAATATAATGACGGCGAGTTTGTCTTAGCACCCGGAAATCTGGTATGTAAGCAGATTTCAGCAACCGATAATGACGGAGATTGTGTTGATTGGTATGAATTTTAAGTTGAATACGGGATTGACGGACGGTTATAAAAGCAATTCTCAAAAAATCAGGGTTATGACGGAAGCATGGGTAGCGGACAACGTATTTTGCCCCGTATGCGGTAATTCGCACGTTTCTCACTTGTCGAACAATATGCCTGTCGCAGATTTCGTCTGTCCGCATTGCTGCGAAAATTTTGAATTAAAAAGCAAAAGTAGTACTATATCCAATAAGATTACAGACGGTGCTTATTCGACTATGATAGAACGGATAAACAGCATAAGTAATCCCGAATTATTTGTAATGCAGTACTCAAAGGATTTAGAGGTTGTCAATTTAACGCTTATACCAAAATTCTTTTTTGTGCCTTCTATTATCGAAAAGCGGAAGCCTCTGTCCGAAAATGCGCGAAGGGCGGGGTGGACGGGCTGCAATATATTGTTGTCAAAAGTTCCAGAGCAGGCGAAAATAACAATAATAAAAAATCAGATATGCACCGAGGTGGATTTAGTAGTCGGACAATATGCTAAATTGAGGCAGTTGCAGACTAATAATATAAAGGGGCGCGGTTGGCTTATGGATATTCTGAATTGTGTCAACGGCATAAAATCGGCGGATTTTTTCCTTGAGGATATATATGGGTTTGAAAGTCAGCTTAAATTAAAACATCCCGACAATTATCATATTCAGGCTAAAATCAGACAACAGTTGCAATTGTTGCGCGACAATGGCTTTATCGAATTTCTGGGCAACGGACATTATAGAAAAATATAACTGTTGCTACAAGCGTAAACTTGATATTCCTGATGACAGCATCGATTTAATCTGTACGCACCCGCCCTATGCGGACATAATAAATTACAGCGATGGAATAGAGGGCGATTTATCATTGCTCTCCATAAAACCATTTCTTGCGGAAATGGGCAAGGTGGCTGAGGAGTGTTTCAGGGTTCTCAAAAAGGACAAATTCTGTGCAATACTCATGGGCGATACCCGAAAAAAGGGAATGGTGCAACCGCTTGCGTTTGAGACTATGCGGCTTTTCGAACTTGCAGGGTTTAAGCTCAAAGAAATTATCATTAAGGAGCAGCATAACTGCAAGGCTACGGGGTATTGGAAGACCAGCAGCATAAAATATAACTTTTTGCTGCTCGCACATGAGTATTTGTTCGTGTTTAAAAAAGTTTGAATATATTTTAAGTAAGCAAATTTCTGCGGCGCCGGTTTTGTCTCGGCGCCGCAGTTTTTTGCAAAAATGCGAGTTTAAGACTACTAAAATTTTGGCAATATATTGACAAGATGAAGAATAATTGCTAAAATATTGGTACTATGATTAAGAACACTTTTGACATATCCGATTTTGTGCCGGCGCAGTCGTTGACGGGCACGGTATATGAGCTTGTAAAGCGCGAAAAGGCGGCAAGGAAGGCAAAAAAACTCACTCAAAAGCAGCTTGCCGAGCGTACGGGCGTGAGCTATGGTTCGATACGCAGGTTTGAGCAGACGGGCGAAATATCTCTTCTTTCGCTGGTGAAAATCGCCAATGCGCTCGACTGCCTTGAAGACTTCAACGAACTCTTCAAAAAACCTCCCGTTACAGACATCAGGAACTTAAAATTATGATTGAAGACGTCAAAAAACTCACCGTAAAATACAACGACAAAATCGTAGGCTATCTTGCTCAGCTCGACGAGGGCATCGCCTTTCAGTATGACGAAAAGTGGCTTAAAAACGGCTTCAACATATCCCCATTTTCGCTGCCGCTTGAAGACAGGGTTTTTATCAATAGAAAGGACATATTCGAGGGGCTTTTCGGCGTTTTTGCCGATTGCCTTCCTGATGGGTGGGGCGAACTTCTCGTCGTTCGTATGCTTGCAAAGCAAGGCATAAATTATAGCCGTCTGTCACCGCTTACCAAACTTACTTTTATAAGCGGTCAGGGATTGGGCGGTCTTACTTTTGAACCAAATCAGAGCGAGCTGAACTATTCTCAGACGGTTGAACTCGACCAAATATGCAGACAAGTAAACGACATTTTAAATGATGATGCGGACAATGCCACGCTTGACGAGATTTTCCGCCTCGGAGGTTCGAGCGGTGGTGCCCGTCCAAAGGCTCACATAAAAATTGACGGTGAGGAATGGATAGTAAAATTCCCCTGTCGCCTTGATCCGCCTGATATAGGCGAGGAAGAGTATAAAGCCAATCTTGCTGCAAAAAGGTGCGGGTTTAATGTAAATGAGTGCAGGCTTTTCCCCTCTGAAAATTGTTCGGGTTATTTCGGAGCAAAGAGATTTGACAGAACGCCCGAGGGGCGGGTGCACATGATTTCGCTGTCCTCGCTTCTGGAGACGTTGCACAGAATTCCCAACCTCGATTATATCCATTTAATAAAGGTTACCCAGCGGATATGTGCCGATGAACGCGATTGCTACGAGGCTTTCGGCAGAATGTGCTTCAATGTGTTTTACGGCAACAAGGACGACCACGGCAAGAATTTTTCTTTTTTGTTCGACGAGAAAAAGGATAGTTATAAGCTGTCGCCGTTCTACGATATAACGCGCACGCCTGATAAGGCCGAGCACGAGATGACGGCGACAGGCAGCGGCAATCCCACGGAGAAAGATTTGCTTGAAGTCGCCCGCCAGACGGCTTTGGATATTGAGAAGTGCAAAAAGATTATTGTAGAAGTTAAAGAAGAGTTAAATAATAGATAAAAATAAAGCGGCTGGGTGCATTATGTTGCACCCAGCCGCTGTTCTGTGATCAACTATCTGATTCTACAATGTAGTCTCCATTAAGGCAGAAGGTTTCATTAACTTTATCGACAACTGATTTACAGTTCAGAATTGATGGAATAAATATTGTATAGGATTTTTCAACGCACTCTTTGTTTTTCCATACTCTGCCGCGCGGAAAAAACTCATAATCAAACCCCAGCAATTCGGGGTGCACATTTTGTAACCTTTCCCATACCATGCTATGGCTTTCTTGTCCGCAGAAATCGTAAAGCAAATGAAATTTGCCGCTCTCTATCTTGTCTTTATCTAAGCTCATTACCCAAAACACGCCTTCTTTTTGCCTACACTCCGTTGAATTGAGCCAATCTGTTAAAATATTTTTATCAAACACACAGGGCGTTCCGCGCATAGGTCGCCCCCAAATTGCCACTTTATCTGACAGGCGATATACTTCAAGTTTGCCCTCTGACTCGTATATTTTATTTGCAGTATCGAAGACAGCGTTGAAATATTTCTTTGCTGTCGACATAATAACAATGTCAGGGGAGAGATATTCCAGTAGCTCCGAAAATAAACCTCTTTGGTCGATTTTCCATTCCTCTCCATGTTCAGATAACTTGCTGAATGTCGGATTGGTGGCACTTGAAGAAAAATAATCAATGGATATTGCAGTATTCTTGTAAACGATGCCTTTACTCATCTGTCCGCCAAAGCTCGCTCCGAGTCGATTGAGGCAGCCCTCAAAATGAGCAAACCAAGATTTGTATGGATTGAAGTTGAAGTACTCGTTTAGCGATGTGTATAGATTATTGGCATTTAGGGTTTTACCCTTAAAACGAGGCGACGCTTTGGACCTATAAACTTCGGGGAATTCATTATATGACGGATTGAGTCCAACGGTTACTATTTTTACCTGAGATTTAAAATAAGCCTCAATGTTCCCGAACCAGACGATTGGAATTGATTGCGGAACTACAACATCGCATTGCTTTGATTTGAAGTCGGCAATGTATTTGTTCAAAAGGTCTTCAAGTTGTTTGTCCATAACGGTCTCCTTCTATTTTTATTATAAAATACAATTGAACCAAAATCAAGTGCAATTAAAACCCGTCCGCCAGGGATTCTGGGGGACGGGTTTGTTAAACCAAGTCAAAGCAAATAGAACCAGCCCCCAAAGGCGGCTTTTGCGCGCTTTAACGCTCATCGTCGTTGCAATACCGCAGAGAGTATTGCTGCCTCCTTTTCGCGCCAATTCATCGCAAAATACGCTCTTTGGGGGTGCAAAGCAATTTAAAGCGGGCAGATTGCGGCAGATGCAAGGCAAAGCCCGCAGGCAATACAAAGACGTATTACCAAGGGCTTTAACACAGCAGATGTTGCGATATTGCCCGCTTTAAATCAGGTTCATTTTACTTTGACTTGGTTATGTTAACATTTGGGAAGTTGAAGGAAGATGTTGATTTTAAACAAAGTCGGCGCAGACTGAAATGTTGCAATTTCGGGCGGTTTTGAGCAGGTTTTGGCTCAAAACCGCCCGTTTTTAATAATTTTTACTGTGTTAATTTTTAACAAATTTTAGGTGCTTATGCCTTAAAATCCCTCGGTTTAGCAGCCGTATCGGTTCAAATCCGATCTCGGGCACCAAAAATTTTGAGAGGTATTTACAAAAATGCCTCTCTTTTTTGTTATAAAACCACATTGGGGAACGATTGGGGAATAAAAAAGCCCGTTTTTAAGGGATTTATGCATAATTATGCGTGTTACATTCTAACACTCAAAAAAATTGGGGAATGCCATGGTGAATTTAAGTATTAAAGAGCAACTCATTATCTTGCAGGAAAGACTTAATTCTGTATTTCAGATGACAAAGCTGTTGAAGGAATATTATAGCTTGTCAGAGAAATTATCTGACACAGAATATGGGCTATATTTTGAAGTTATGTATTCTTATATTGCGCGGTATATTGTTTTAGAATTTTATAGACTGTGCGACAACGACAACGATTGTGTTAGTATTCCAAAATTAAAAAAGGAAGTATTTGAGAATTTTGAAAGTGTTTTTCCCGCTAAACAAAAAGATATATATGGAATGAAATATTGCAATATTACAAAAGATGAACTGCGGAAAAACTGTAAAACTATCTTTAATAAAAAGATTAAAGAGCTTCAGTTAAAAGTCAAGGACATCAGAGATCATAGCGGATTAGCTCATGGGCAGCCGGAAGTTTTCGATAAAATGATTAGCATAGATGAGTTGACCCTACTTCAAGAAGCGTATGCTGAATTTCTTAATATGGTTGATGAGAGACTCAACAATTCAAATTTTGCTTTTGGACAAGGATTAATCAAGACAAAGGGGCTGAAGGAATTAGTATCTGAAATTACTTCTAAAAATAATGAGTGAAGTATTACACAACAAAAAAGGCTGCCCGACAGAGATGTCAGGCAGCCTTTTCATTACAGCTCATAATTTACTTTTTCAATGTCTCCGAAATAGATTTCATTTGAATATTGGGTATATCCGCGGTCAACCTTTGAAGTGCGCACATCTTTGTCGAATTCGTGTCCGTCCCAGAGCATGACAAGTTCCAGGTTGCAGCCACATTCCTTATATTGCGTACAAAAAGGAATGTATGGTTAATTCTCGCTTGGGTTTGTGTGTTGTTTGTCTATCAGCTTGTAATAGATATGAATATTTCTGGGAGCAGGTGCGTGCCAGCGGTTGTTGTGCTCCGTTTTTGCGTCGATTGTAATAAACTCAATCAGTTGCAGGCACATTTCCCTCGTAAGTTCGGGGCATTTGCCATACAGCTTTATGCGCCTTATGTATTCCTCGACGTCGGCTTCGTCCTTGCTCTCGTCTTGCAACTTCATCTCCAATGCGGTTATCTCGGTTTGTAGCTTCTGCTGTTCCTTCTGATAGCTTTCGCAGAGCGAGTTGCATAAGTTTTCGGGCATCTTCTTTAAGACCTTTTCCTCAAAGGCGGTGCGGATAAGAACATCCAACTCTTCCATGCGCTTTCGCTTGGCGTTGAGCTGTTTAGTGTCGCAATTTCTTGCCGTGGCGGAGCGTTTGGACTTGCTTTTCAGAAATTCTTCCCGTGCAGCTTCTTCATCTTTCAGAACGAAGTCGCACTTGGCGCGAATATCCGCAAGCACAATTTCTTCAATGTCTTTCCTCTGAATGGCGTGGGTAGTGCAGTAGTTCTTGCCGAGATTAGCATATGTGCGGCAGATGTAGCATTCACAGTCGTAATCTTTGCCGTCTGGCTGCTTTTTCTTGGAATGAACTATCTTCATCTTGTGCCCGCAGTCGGCGCAATAGATAAACCCCGAAAGAGGGTAGAATACGCCACTACTCGTGCGTTTGGAACGCGACACCGAACGAGCGGCTTCCTGCGCCTTCTCCCAGACCTCCTCGCTGACGATAGGCTCGTGGGCGTTTTGTTTTACAATCCATTCTTCCTGCGGCAACCAATAGGTGTTGTGGTTCTTGTAGGAAATGGTCGAACGCCTGTGCTGCACCGTACAGCCTTTGTATGTGGGATCTGCAAGCATTTCTCTGACAGTTTTATGACTCCACCAGTTCGGAACGCGTCTGTTGATTTTACTGCCGTCCTTCTTCGTCCTGTAAAGCGTTGGATTGGGTATGCCCTCGTCTGAAAGTACGCGAGCTATGCGGTAGGGTGAAAGACCCTGTATTCGCATATCGTAAATTCTTCTCACAATCTCCGCCGCAGGCTCGTCTATGATTGCAGTGCGGTTTTCGTCGTCGCCTACAAGATAGCCGTAAGGATAACAGCCCGAAGTGTATTTGCCAGCTTTCTGACTTGCCTCCAACACCGCGCGTATCTTCTTTGAGGTATTCGCCGAGTGCCACTCGTTGAACACGTTCATAATGGGCATCATGTCCATTCCCGTGCTGTTTCTGTCGGCGGTATCTACGTTGTCGTTAATCGCTATGAAACGTATGCCGTAGGCGGGGAAGATGTAGTCGAGGTATTGCCCTACCATGATATAGTTTCTGCCGAAGCGGGAGAGGTCTTTCACCACAATGGTATTAATTCGTCCCGTCTTTGCATCGTCCAACAGTCTTTTCACCTGCGGACGTTCAAAGTCCGTACCCGAAAAGCCGTCGTCCACATACTCATCGACTAAGTTCCAGCCGCGCTCTAAAACGTACTTTTGCAGAATAAGCCGCTGATTGTCTATGGAGAGCGACTCGCCCGCGCGCTCGTCGTCTTTGGAAAGTCTTAAATAAATTCCCGTATTATTCAGTTGTCTTTGCTTTGATTGCATTCTTTTACTCCTTTGCATCAAAGCAGCCAAATTCAATGTATGGGTATTATACCATGAAACACCGAACTTGGCAATGCCATGACGCTCAAATGGTTTATCCTATACCCAGCTCCCGTTTAGCGCGGTCGGTTGCCAGGGCATAGATAACTTGTCCTATGTCTTTTTCGCCTGCATAGTGGCTTGTTACTATGTATTTCTTTCCTCTTATTTCATATTCGTTGATGGAAGTGGGGGCAGAGCTGAACTCTGCGCACATTTCCGACATTGTCTTTCCCGTAATTTTCCCTCCTAATTTTTAATTTAGTTATAAGTATTCAGTTTTCATAATTTTCTTCCTTTCGCCCAAGTTGGGCGGATAAGACCGTTATATTCAGATCTTTCCTCTATGTCGCCGCAGCCGCTCTTTCAATCCCTGTTCGCTGATTCTTCTAATGGGACACCTGCGCCGCGGTCGGCTTTTATTTTGTTTTTACTTTCCGCCGCGGTCGTTGCCGCGGCTGTTCGCTTTATAATGGGGCGTTGCTTTCTTCTCCCTTGATTTCTTCAATAGCTCGTCAAATTCGTCGGGGTAAGCGGCAATCATGTCGCTGACCATTCTGAATGCCGAGTCCTTGCCTCTTCCCAGCCTTTCGGCGCGTTGCAGTTGCTCGAATAAATCTGCGGCGTCCTTGCTCTTTATGTCAAGGCTCTTTTGCAGAGCGGCATTCTGAGTGCGCAGAGTTTTGATCTCTTCCTCGGCGCGCTTTCGTTTTGTGGGTATAGGCTTGTCTGCAGTGCTCTCCACCGATTGTGCTATGCCGTCCAGATATTGCTCCGCTTGCTTCTTTGTGATTTCTGCGGCAGTAGTAGCTCTGCTTATAATTTCGTTAGCCGTGTATTCCGCCGCTTCAACGTGTCTTGCCGTGCTGCCTATCTTGCCGCGCTTCAAGCCCCATTTCTTGCCTACGACTTCCGCAAGCTCAGTTTGTAATAGAGAGAGCTTTTTCGGACTAAATAAATCCTTCGAGCAGAGCTTGCCGCCTGTAATCGGCACAAGGTTGAGGTGAAGGTGGGGAGTGGTCTCGTCCATGTGGACGACAGCCGAAACAATATTCTCCGCGCCGTACTTGTCGGCAAAGAACTTTACGCAGTCCTCAAAAAATTCCTCTTGTCTATCTAATGGCATATTCTCAAAAAACTCGTGTCCCGAACTCAACACAAACGTGTTCATATAGATTGCGTCGCTCCGCACCTTGCGCTTTAAATTTAATGACGCGATGCGCTTGTTTATAAAGTCCATATAGCTCTGCGGCGCGGCAATGATATGGTAATTGTCAGGAGTGTGCGAAAGGTCTATCTTCGGGTTCTTTGCCTCGTAAGTTTGGTCGCGCTCGTTTTCCCTTTCAACATTGCCAACGCTCGGCCGCTTGAGCTTTTTCATATTGCATACAATATAGCTAATTACATATTCCTCCTTATAATGATTTTATGGTTTAGCCCCTTGGGCTTTTTTATTACCTCCACATTATGCTCGCCTTTGGTGGCATAAGTGTAGCTCACTACACTTATTTCATAAGTTGCGTTCGCCCTTTCAGGGAGGTGGCTGGAATAAACCATGTAAATGGCTTGCAATTAAACACCGCTTTCCTGCCGATACAAGTCAACAATTGAGTACATTGACTGTGTGCGTATCTCCTCATGAGCCTTGATAAAGGCGTATAATTTGTTGAGGTCAACGCCTTTGAGTATGTCGTTGTCTGGACTTAAATGGCCTCGGATTTCTTTAAAATCTTCCCGTATTTTATCCAACGTCATCTGCGGTTTTTTCTTTGTCTCTGTGTGTTTTCTGGCGTTCTCGCGCTGTTTGATTGTCTTGTCAAGCGTGGGCTTGATAAGCTCGAAGTACTCAATAACCTGCTCGCTTTCGCTCTCGCTTAAAGGTGGAGTAGAAAAAATATAGCTTGAACATTGCTTGATTAAAATACCTGCGGTCACGTCATCGAGAACCTCGAAGAACCTGGCGAGAGCCATTGTAAAGGTGAAGTACTCAATGCCGCGTTTGGCAGATTTTATCTGCTTCTTCTTTGCCTCAGAAAGTTGTTCATACAGCAAATAGAAGAGTGCTTTTGCCTTGGGCAATGTTTTTTCGCTCGGCTCCTTGTCGTGAAAAATAAAGGCGCACATAGCTTTTACAACCTGCCCGGCTTCATTGTGATTTAGCTTGCAAATCGGTCTTGCATAGCTTGAATAAAAGTAGAATTTATCCATTTCGTTTTCCTCCTGAATTATTTTTTAATGTTGATTGATTGGGGCATATTATGGCCCCAATTGCAGTTAAACCCTCATATATAACATCATCTCCTTTTAGTTTTTTATCTTTACCCCACGCCGAAGGCGCAGGGATTATTTGAGGCGTCCTCACTTATCCAAGGACACGAGATTCAAAAAGTACACGGTCTGACGAAAATTTATTACAAAAGCCACTCACTTAGTAGCCACGGCAAGGGGCATTTTTCAACGGGTAAACCAAGAATTTTTGTGCTCAATGTGGGAAGTGTTATAGCATCGTATAAAAGTCCCCTCACTATATAAAGGACACTTTTTCGATGTCAGTACATGGTTTTACTAAAATTTTTATATTTTTTTCTTCAAACCCCTCCATATAAACAAGGACACGAGATCGCAAAATATAGACGTTTGCGAAGATATTTTGTGGTAAAAAAGTGATTGTGTGCCTTTGTAAAAAGGTCCTCTCATAATTACCCGACAAATGAAGGGGAAACTTTGACGTTTTTCCAAAAATTCATCTGACAACGCGAAAAAATCCCTTCACTTAATAGCCACGAAAAGCAGTTTTTTTGGGGGTAGTGTTTTCATAATTTTTCAAATATTTTGCTTGCCGGCACAAAGCGCCTCACTTAGAAGCCACGAGAATAGCAAAATCGGATCCCCTAATTTTAAGATTTTTTAGAATAGCTACAAAAAAACAGCCCCTTACAAGTGGTAGCCAAGTAAGGAGCTGTTATTATGCATATAAGGCTGAAATTTCATCTGCATGAAAATAGCCAGCGGACGTTAAAAGCGCCACTTGCTGCAATGAACAAATCTCTCTATATATAAGTAGATTAAATTTATGCCAAAAATTTCAGAAAAAACGAAAAAAGTTTAAAAAATTTTTGAGCCGCCTGCTGAGCATACAACTTGCTCCGTCGGGCGGCTTTGCTATTAAGCTATTTCCTTGATATGTAAGCTGAATATTTGCCCGTTTTCAAGCGATATGATTGTGTCGTTTTCGCCGTCCGAGAGGGAGCAGACGAAGTAATCGTCAAGCATTGCCTTAATCTCCTGCATCAGACTTTTTTCGTCAGTTTTGTAGTTTTTCTCTGGAATTTTGATTTGTGTTTCTGCCATAAAATAGTTTTACCTCGAAATTGTATTTCACATAAAGCTTGCGCGCGCCGCCTTTGTGTATCTATATTATACCGTTCCAACTCCCCTTAATCAACAAAATCAGGGGAGTTTGACCGATAATATATTGTAGAAATAAAACTACTTTTGGTGAATTATGTCGAACCTGTCTGAGAACTTGAAAGACTTGATGGAAGAGGCGGAGATAAATGCGCCGGCACTTGCCAAGGCAACGTGTATAGACTCGTCAACAATACTTACCTTTTTGCGCGGTGATGGTTTGCCTTATGTCGATACGCTTGTGACGCTTGCGGACTATTTTAAATGTTCTACCGATTATCTGCTTGGCTTGACGGATAAGCTGTTAGAGGAGGAGTTCAGGCAAAGACCGCCGTTTCCCGAACAGCTAACATTTCTATTAAAGCATTTCAATGTGACCAAGTACAGAATGGAAAAGGATACAGGGCTTGCCGAAAAGACGGTTAATCGTTGGCACAACGGAAAGACGCAGCCGACAGTTGACAGCCTTATAAGGCTTGCCAAATACTTTGATTGTTCTGTGGATTTTATCCTCGGCAGAGTTTAATCAAATAGAAATTATAATTGTGGCGGAGCGGAAAATTATTGCCGCTCCGCCATTTTAAGTCATTATGTTATTTAAAAAATTGTGGTGAGAGTTATGAACTTTGTTTGCTCATCTCGTTTATAATATAAGAAATTAAATCTTTTTTGAAGTCAGACATAAAATCTACCATATTTTGCAAATAAAAGGAAAGTTCTTTAAAAGTAATAAAAAGAAGAAACAGCTTAATGCAATCTTCTTTTGTTGCAATATGCTTATATGTTCCGTGGGCTAAATCATGACGGTTAATTCGTGAGCTATCCATTTTGTCGGTATCGCAATTAAGTGATTTATAATAACGATTTATTTTACTCCAAACTTTTGAATAATAAGTTGACCCCATATCTTTAACGTATTTGGAAATTTCCTTTGAGCGCTCTAATCCGCGACTTCTTTTTATTAAGCTACTTGCGTTAACGTGCTCATTTTCTAATAGCGCAAACATTGTCCTTGCGCAAGACTGATAGGCTCCGTTGGATATACAAGCTAATGCTTCTTTAAGGTCCGATATTTTATTTCTTCTTAAATCATTTAAAGTTTCTATTTCAAGGAAGTCTCTGAAAAGAAGAAGGAGATATAAGCAATTATTTGTGGAGAACAGATTGTAGGAGAACAGATTGTAAATGAACTTTTCAGAATCTTCTATTGATTCGTTCGGAAACTGTATATCAGGAGTTTGTAAATAATATATAAACCAGCCGCGCTCAGATAGTTTGTCCATCAAATTAAGGTATGGCGCGTCAAATACTTTTTTACGATCGTTTGATATCATTTTATAGAAAGCGTATAATTTAGCGTAATATATATACTTTAAATTTTCATAATCTTTTTGTTTTTTTGAAAATTCAATATATTCTGGATATTTACTTAGTTCATCAGAAATTGTTTTTACTTTTTCTGGCTGCTGAATCCAAAAAAGAGCCACTCGTTTAAATATTACTGAGGGATCGTCTATTTTATCATTAGAATCATAATAATAATTAGTAAAGAATGTTTCGCAAGGCATCTTATGTAAAAGTTGACCCATATCAAATTCTAACTGTTCCAACCGTTTTTGTATATCCTCAATTTCTAATGCGTATTGATCTTGTCTATGAATTATTTGTTCTCGTGTTTCGCTTTCCAATTTATTTTCTCCTAAAAATACCAACTTGTTAATTAAGATAATTATATCATAGTATATATTTAATTACAATAAGCGTATCTGCTTAGAATAATTTATTTTAACATTCCCTATTGCAATGATAATGCAAATATGCTATAATATTGACATATGATTTTAATTGGAGCGATAGAGATGGAATTTGGTCAGCAAATCAAAACAGTGAGATTAAAATTGCATATGAGCCAGACGGAGTTTGCTCAGCTTTTAGGCGTGAGTTTTACCACAATAAACCGTTGGGAGAACGGCAAAACCTCTCCGAATTATCGCGCTCTTCGAGCCTTTGAGAAACTGTGTAAGGAACACAACATTTCCGAAGAAATTTGACGATATTGATTAGCGGGAAAAATGTAAGTTGAAATCAAATCAGATGTAAGGAGCTTTTGCGGTATAGCGTTGTCAAAGAATGATATGAATCAAATATTTTCAAGGGTTTTTGGATTAGATAAAGTAGTAAAAGGTGTTGTAAAATGAAAAATGAAAAGCAAATAGAATTGAGTTTTATTGAGAAATTAAAAGAATTAAAATATATATATCGAGAAGATATAAAAGATAGGGCATCTTTGGAAGAGAACTTTAGACAGCATTTTCAGGAGTTAAATAGGGTTAAACTGAGCGATTCTGAATTTGCAAGATTAAAAGACAGTATCATTACTTCTGATGTGTTTTCAGCAGCTAAAATTTTGAGAGAAACAAACACATTTAAAAGAGATGATGATACGCCATTACAGTATACTCTTGTAAATACTAATGATTGGTGTAAAAATGTGTATGAGGTTATCAATCAACTCCGCATTAACACAGAAAATAGCCACCATAGATATGATGTTATTATACTTATCAATGGTATTCCTGTTGTACAAGTTGAATTAAAATCGTTGCAAATCACTCCCAAAAGAGCAATGGAGCAGATTGTTGATTATAAAAATGATCAGGGAAATGGATACACAAATTCCTTGCTCTGCTTTATGCAGCTCTTTATTGTCAGTAATGAAAGTAATACTTATTATTTTGCCAACAACAATAAAGAGCATTTTGCTTTTGATGCTGATGAACGCTTTTTGCCGGTATATCAATTTGCCGATAAGGATAATAAAAAAATTACTCATTTGCACGATTTTTCTGAGGCTGTGCTGCGTAAGTGTGCTTTAGGTGAATTGATTAGCAAATATATGGTTTTAGTGGCAAGTGAACAAAAAATGCTGATTATGAGACCATATCAAATTTATGCGGTTAAAGCCATTATGGATTGTATTGAGCAAAACAGAGGTAATGGCTATATTTGGCATACGACGGGAAGTGGTAAGACTCTCACATCTTTCAAAGCGTCCACATTGTTAAAAGATAATCACAATATAGCAAAATGTCTTTTTGTGGTGGATAGAAAGGATCTTGATAGGCAGACCAGAGAGGAATTCAATAAATTCCAAGAAGGTTGTGTAGAAGAAAATACAAATACTGAAACTTTGGTAAAAAGACTTCTATCAGAGGATTATAGGGATAAAGTTATCGTAACAACCATTCAAAAGTTGGGGTTGGCGCTTGATGATGATAGTAAAAGAAGTAAGGAGAAAAAGAAAAAAGGGGAATTAACATACAAAGAAAGATTAGCTCCGTTGAAAGACAAAAGAATTGCAATTATCTTTGATGAATGCCATCGTTCACAGTTTGGAGAAAACCACAAAGCAATCAAAAGCTTCTTTCCAAAGTCTCAGTTGTTTGGGTTTACTGGCACGCCAATTTTTGAAGAGAACGCAACTTATAAGCAAATTGATGGAACTATCGGTTCATATACAACCACTAAAGATATTTTTGAGAAAGAACTACATAAATATACAATCACCCATGCCATTGATGACAGAAATGTGTTGCGATTCCACATTGATTATTTAGGTATAAAGGGTGGAGAGCAGACATTTAGAATGAATGAGATGCTGCGTAAAAAAGCGATAATTCAACAGATTTTGTTAAAGCATGATGCAGTAACAAATAACAGAAGATACAACGCTATTTTAGCTACATCATCCATCAATGATGCTATTGAATATTACAACCTGTTTAAAGAAATGCAAGGACATTGTGTTGATACAGCTAACAGTGAGTTAATGCAATTGAATATTGCTTGCGTATTTTCACCGCCGGCGGAAGGAAATAAGGATGTTCAGCAGATCCAAGAGGATCTTCCACAGGAAAAAGAAGATAACAAAAAAGAGCCTGATAAAAAGAAAAGAGCATTGACTGGTATTATTGACGACTATAATAAACAATATCGAACCAGCCATGACATCTACAATTTTGATATGTATTATCAGGATGTACAGCAAAGAATTAAAGACCAGAAATATACTAACGCAGATTATCCTCATAAAAACAAAATTGACATTACCATTGTTGTGGATATGCTGCTGACCGGTTTTGATTCCAAGTATCTGAACACTTTGTATGTAGATAAGAATTTAAAATATCATGGCTTGATTCAGGCATTTTCCAGAACGAATCGTGTTTTAAATGATACAAAGCCATATGGTAACATTCTTGATTTCAGAAGCCAGTCAGATGAAGTAGATAAAGCTATTGCTCTGTTTTCTGGCGAAAATAACAGCAACCGAGCAAAAGAAATATGGCTTGTTGACCCAGCACCAAAGGTTGTTGAGAAACTGGATAAGGCAGTAAGTGAATTGGAAAAGTTCATGGAATCTCAGGGATTGGGGTGCAAACCAGAAGAAGTAAACAACTTGAAAGGTGATGCCGCAAGATGTGAATTTATCAATAAATTCAAGGAAGTACAGCGTTTGAAAACGCAGTTGGAGCAGTACACGGAAATTGAAGAAAAAGACGCGGAAAAAATCGAGGAGCTGTTGTCTGAGGATACCCTGCGTGCGTTCCGTGGTGCTTATATTGATGTGGCACAAAGGCTGAAAGCCGAACAAGGAAAAGAGAACGAGGATAAATATCCTGAAGTTGAACAACTCGATTTTGAGTTTGTTCTGTTTTCGTCTGCAATTATCGACTACGACTATATTATGGCATTAATTGCGAAATACACTCAGACTGAACCTAAAAAACAAAAAATGAGCAAAGAACAACTCATCGGTATGCTTTCGGCTACTTCTAATTTGCTTGATGAAAGAGAAGATATCATCGAATATATCGATTCGCTTCAAGTTGGTGTGGCTTTAGATGAAAAGGAAATCAAAGCGGGATATCAAAAATTTAGAGAGCAAAAAAACAATAAAGAAATAAGAGCTATTGCTGAAAAACACGGAATTAAAATCCAGAGTTTGCAGGCATTTATTCAGGAAATCATCGGCCGAATGATTTTTGACGGAGAAAAGCTCAGTGACCTTTTGGCTCCGCTTGAGCTAAGTTGGAGAGAAAGAACACAGAAAGAACTGGATTTGATGGCTGATTTGATTCCGTTGTTAAAGAAACTGTCAGATGGCCGTGAAATTGTGGGGTTGAATGCGTATGAATAATAAAGAAATAGTACCGAAATTACGGTTTTCTAAGTATATTGATTCAGAATATTGGGAGAGTACAGAGTTAAGCAACCTGCTTGATTATGAAAGACCTGATTTATATATCGTAGAAAGTGATAATTATAAAAATGAAGGAATCCCAGTGTTAACGGCTAATAAAAGTTTTATATTAGGGTATACAAATGAAAAAAATAATATTTATAGTGATGTTCCAGTAATTATCTTTGATGATTTTACTACAGAAAAGAAGTATGTAGATTTTCAATTTAAAGTTAAATCATCGGCAATTAAAATTTTAAAACCAAAAGGAAATAATGTACTTAAATTTCTTTTTGAATTAATGAATACAATAAATTTTGAAGCCAAGGAACATAAAAGATACTATATTTCAACATATCAAAAATTATTTGTTTATGTTCCTAAAGATGTTAAGGAACAACAAAAAATTGCTGATTGTTTCTTTTCCATAGATGCTTTAATTGACGCAGAAAGCAGAAAACTAAAAGCGTTAGAAAAATATAAAATAGGCTTGATGCAAAAGCTGTTCCCTGCTGAGGGGGAAACTTTACCAGAATGGAGATTTCCTGAGTTCAAACATTGCGGAGATTGGGAACAAGCAACTCTCACTAAAGTAGCTTTTTATGAAAACGGAAAAGCTCACGAGAATTATATAGAAGAATATGGAAAGTATATTGTTGTAAATTCAAAATTTATCGCAACCGATGGAGAAGTAAAAAAACATTCAAATACAGCTAATTTACTCGCTAAAAGAGGAGACATATTAATGGTACTTAGTGATGTACCTAATGGAAGAGCTCTTGCAAAATGTTATTTGGTTGATGAAAACGATAAATATACTGTAAATCAACGAATTTGTAGATTGAGACCACATGATATTGATTCGTTATTTTTGTTTTATCATATGAATAGGAATAAATATTTTTTGGATTTTGATGATGGGGTTAAACAAACAAATTTAAAGAAAAGTGATGTGTTAGCTTGCCCTTTGTTGAAACCAAAAGAAAAAAGAGAGCAACAAAAAATTGCTGACTGTTTATCAGAAATAGACACCATGATAACAGAGCAATTTAAGAAAATAGAGAGGTTGGAAACGCATAAAAAAGGATTAATGCAGGGATTGTTTCCTTCTTTTAAGGAGGAAGATATATGAGTATAAGTGTACCAGAAAAGCTGTCTAAAAAGGAATATAATGATCTTCTAAATGGTTTAAGAGCTAATGACTTAACAAATTACGTTAATTTAATAAAAGAAAACTATAAAAGACCAAAAGGCGCAATAGAGTATTGTTTAAATAGTAGTATTGATGAACCAGATCGCATTAAATTATATTACGTACTTAAACGTATGTCTAACAAGCAAGAATTTGAAAACTTGAAAGAAATTGCACAATGTTTGAGGATGTTGCTTGAAGATAAAAAATATGTTTTACTTTTTGCCTATAATGGCACAGGTAAAACACGATTGTCTACAGAGTTTAAAACGTTGGGACAGGAGTTGAATGAAGAAACTGGAGAAAAGAAAGCGGACACGCTATATTACAATGCTTTTACAGAGGATCTTTTTTATTGGGATAATGACTTGGAAAGCGATACCGTGCGATTTTTAAAATTGAATAGCAGCTCTCGTTTCTTTTCCGGACTGAGAGACTTGGAAATGGAAAGCAGAATTCGCCCCTTTTTACATCGTTATGCCGATTTTGATTTTACCATTGATTATGATGAATATAGAATTAGCTTTTATAGAAATGTTGTAATCGACGGAGTCAGTCAAAGAGTTGACAATATCAAAGTTTCCCGTGGAGAAGAGAATATATTTGTCTGGTGTTTTTTCTTGGCTCTTATGCAATTAGTTGTAGATAAAGTAGAATCCTATGATTGGGTTCAGTACATTTATATTGATGACCCAATTTCATCTCTGGATGATAACAATGTAATTGCTGTGGCCAGTCATTTAGCGAGTTTAATGAGTGGTGCCGATTTAAAGGTAGTTGTGTCGACCCATCATGCATTATTTTATAATGTTTTATGCAATGAAATTGAAAAGTCTGAAAGATTATTTTTCCAAAAAATATCGGGAACAGGTTACATACTAAAAGATACAAGTAAGACTCCTTTTTTTCATCATGTCGCTTTGCTGAAGGAATTAAAGAAGGTTGCTGATTCGGGAGAGCTCTATACATATCACTTCAATATTCTTCGAAACATTTTGGAAAAAACGGCATCTTTCCACGGTTATAAAGATTTCTCGTCATGTTTAAGAAAAGATGATGAGGATTCCATCGTGTATAGAAGAATAATAAATTTGTTAAGCCATGGAAACTACTCGATTTTCGATCCCAAAGAAATGGTTGAAGAAAATAAAGGATATTTTAAACAAATACTAAATGATTTTTTGGAAGATTACAAATTCAATCAAAATATATTTGATACAGAGCAAGCACAGGAGAGTAACTGATGACTGATACACAACAAAAACAATTGGGCTCAACATTATGGGCAATTGCCGATAAATTGCGTGGGGCAATGAATGCTGATGATTTTAGAGATTATATGCTATCTTTTCTCTTTTTGCGCTACTTGTCTGATAATTATGAAGAGGCAGTAAAAAAAGAGTTGGGTAGCGATTACCAAAATAGTGAGCTTGAAATCAAAAATAATGTAGGTAATATTGATACTTATATTGACGAGCTTAAAACTCACATCGTTCAATATAGTAATTCGATTTCTTTGAACAAATTAGGCTTACATGAAGAAGAAAAAGATCAAGCAAAGATAGGGAAAGCGAGACAGGATTTTGTCGATGATAATATTAAGATGCTTTATTGCCACAATGTAATCCCTCTTGCAGTTTGGTATATTCGTAATTTGGATCAAGTTGAAGTGCTTGAAAAACAAATGCGCCGTAAAATTCATTATGTTATAAAACCGGCATATTTGTGGAGTAATATATATGAATTGGCAAGGACTCAAAATAGTCAATTACTGAAAACTTTACAAACCGGTTTTAAATATATTGAGAATGAGTCTTTTGAAAGTAGATTTCGGGGTCTATTCTCAGAAGTAAATCTCGATTCCGATAAACTTGGGAAAAATTATGGTGAACGAAACGCCCTGCTATGTTCGATTATAACTGAAATTGCTGAGGGACTTTCTAAATTTCCAAATGAAACAGACCTTTTGGGCGATGCCTACGAATATTTGATTGGTCAGTTTGCTGCTGGCTCTGGGAAAAAGGCGGGCGAATTCTACACACCACAGCAAGTTTCAACAATACTTTCTCGAATCGTTTCTCTTGATAGTCAAGATCCAAGTACGGGGAAAAAGAGTAAATTGAGGAATGTGCTTGATTTTGCCTGTGGATCAGGCTCTCTATTAATTAATGTTCGGAAACAGTTTGGAGCAAATGCTATTGGGCAAATTTATGGGCAGGAAAAGAATATTACAACCTATAACCTTGCCCGCATGAATATGTTGCTGCATGGATTAAAGGATTCTGAATTTCAAATTCACCATGGTGATTCATTATTAAATGACTGGGATATTTTAAATGAGATGAATCCAGCAAAAAAGATGCAGTTTGAAGCGGTCGTAGCAAATCCTCCTTTTAGTTATAGATGGCAGCCTAAAGAGGAAACTGCAGAGGATTTCAGGTTTAAAAATTATGGGCTTGCTCCTAAGTCAGCGGCGGATTTTGCATTTTTATTGCATGGATTCCACTTTTTAAGTGATGATGGAACAATGGCAATTATTTTACCTCATGGGGTGCTGTTCCGTGGGGGCACTGAGGAAAAAATCAGGACTAAACTTCTTAAAGATGGAAATATTGACGCTATCATTGGCTTGCCTGCGAACCTCTTTTTCTCCACAGGAATTCCGGTATGTGTCTTAGTTCTAAAAAAATGCAAAAAGTATGATGATGTGCTGATTATTAATGCTAGTGAGTATTTTGAAAAAGGGAAGCGCCAAAATACGCTTTTGCCTGAGCATATTGATAAAATCATTGAAACATACCAATACCGGAAAGAAGATGACAAGCGCTATTCTCGTCGAGTTTCTATGGAGGAAATCGAGAAGAATGGATATAATTAAACATTTCTCGCTATGTCAGCACTGCGCTTGAAGAAGATATTGTTGATATTGAAGAAGTACGTCAAGAGCTTGAAAAAATCGAAGAAGATATCTATGAAGCAAAGGCGCGGCATAATCGATATTTGCAAGAGCTTGGATTGAAACCAATTCCTTAAGATAAGGAGTAACGTTACAAAATGAAAAAATCTAAAAAGTTATTGTGAGAAGCAGGATTTACATTGTTCCGAGAAATACTTTTGAACTCTATTTAAACAATGATATTCAACATAGAGTTGAAATAAGCGCTGCCAGCGAGAATAAAAAAATATTATATGGTTTTTTGCTTTATAAAGAGTCTATTTGAAAAATGATAAGCAATAATAAAATAGCGGCCACCGCAAGCATAAGCTTGCGGTG